>Ga0209534_10000144_pt1 | contig 85084 bp, 79 predicted proteins | sample COG_07_FD_184751 | JGI IMG/M metagenome (GOLD analysis project Ga0209534, IMG submission 184751) | Pelagic Microbial community sample from North Sea - COGITO 998_met_07 (SPAdes) (version 2) | ecosystem: Environmental > Aquatic > Marine > Neritic zone/Coastal water | place: Helgoland, sampling...
TCTGACAGTATAGTATCTAATCCATTAGATACAGGTTTGCTTTTGCTTTCCTCCAGTTTTGCAATTGATGGTTGTGATATTACTTTTATTGATTCAGTTATTCATCTGACAAATTCTAACACTCATTCTATAATATCTCAATCTATTGGTACTTTAGATATTTACCCAAACCCTACAAATGGAATTTTAAATATTGAATTTTCAATTCTCAATCATCAAGATATAAGATTAAATTTATTGAATACTATTGGAGAAGTTATCTTTACAGAAGACATAAAACAGTTTATTGGTAAACATATCAAACAGATTAACTTAGCGGATAACGCTAAGGGAATCTACTTCTTAGAAATAGCAACTGATTATGGAGTGATTAATAAGAAACTTATTTTACAATAATATAAAAACCCACTCAATTGAGTAGCTTTATATTTAGTGGACCTCTCGTTCCCAGTTTCGAACTTTTTTAAGTATTTAGTTTTACTTTGATTCTTTCTAATAATTAAGTACTATTAAAAACTTTTTTTACGATTCACACAAAATTTAATTCAAAAATAGATTTAGTTCAATACACGTTAACAAGCTCTATTTAAATAAACCTATTACTCTAATTTTGACAGCTTTGTAATGGTGAATTCAGATATTCCGAATTGGAAAAAGGTTTTCCCAAAATATCGCCTAGAATGTTATCCAAAGAGTTAAAGGACTTCTGCTTGTAAGTAAAATTTCTTAAGTTTTTTTTAGTAGATTGGTTAGCGGTACAAAAAGTGGTCTAAACTGTAGTTTATAAGCGTGCTTTAATTTGGTGAAGAGCGTAGAGGTTGTAATATTGCTACTTCGATATTTCTCTTTTATACTTCCCAAGTATCACCACTATTAAATAAATCATCTGAAGATTTAAATTTAGTAGTTTTAATGTTATGTTCTAATTGGGAGATAAGTCCCTCATCAAAGGTCATAGTTTTAACTTTTCTTATTACCCCCATTGCTACAGGAAAATTAGGGGCATGCATAGTAGCTAACATCATATGCAAATTAATATGTTCTTCTTGCGCATTATGTACTAAAATATCATCTTCTGTAATTCCATCTTCTCCTATAGTAACTACTTCTAGTTTTAGTTCATTCAATACTATTCCTTTATTCATTTCTTTCCCAAAGATCATAGATTTACCATCTTCTAGCCAAAGTTGCATGTCGTGTTTTACATCTTTTCCAGTAATATCACCATGCGTTTTGTCATTAAAAATAACACAGTTTTGCAAAACCTCAATTAAGGATGTACCTCTATGTTCTTCTGCATCTATAAATATTTTCTGCATTGCTTTAAGGTTAGTATCTGGCACTCTTGCTATAAAAGTTGATCCCGCACCTAAGGCAAGTTTTGCTGGTATAAACGGATTATCAGTTGTTCCGTGTGGGTTTGATTTTGTTTTAATTCCTGTTGCAGAAGTTGGTGAAAATTGACCTTTTGTTAGCCCATAAATTTCGTTATTAAACAAAATAATATTAATGTCAATATTTCTTCTCAAAGCATGAATAAAATGATTCCCCCCAATTGCAAGAGCATCTCCATCACCCGTTATTTGCCATACTTTTAGTTTTGGATTTGCTAATTTTACTCCTGTTGCTATTGCTGGAGCTCTACCGTGTATTGTGTGAAATCCATAAGTATTCATGTAGTATGGGAATCGAGAAGAACAACCTATTCCTGCAATAAAAACATAATCTTCTTTATTTGTTTCAAGCTGAGGTAATGCTTTTTGCATTGCTCGTAATATGGCATAATCTCCACATCCAGGACACCATTTAATTTCCTGATCAGATACAAAATCTTTATTACTTAATTTCTTTATCTCTAGCTCTGACATAATTAGGATATTAAAGTGTTAAATTTTTCTTTCAATTCAGTTGTTTTAAATGGTAAGCCCTGTATGTGATTGAATTGTTTAAATTGAAAGGTATCGTGTTTTGATTTTAATAAATTAACAAACTGCCCATTATTTAACTCACAAACTACTATATTTTTAAAGTTCTTAAATATTTCAGCCGTGTTTTTAGGTAAAGGATTAATATAATTGAAATGTGCTAACGATACTTTCTTCCCTTCTTCTCTTAATTCTTTTACTGCAGTATAAAGTGAACCGTATGTTCCTCCCCACCCTATCACTAACAAATCCCCACTTTCATCACCATAAACTTCTTGTTTGGAAATAAAATCAGCTACTCTTTCTACTTTCTCGGCTCTTAGGAAACACATTTTCTCATGGTTCTCTGGCTCGTAAGAAATATTACCTGTAATATCTTCTTTTTCTAATCCTCCAACTCTATGTTCAAGCCCTTTGGTTCCCGGTAAGGCATGCTTTCTGGCTAATTTTTTTGTGTCTCTAGCATAAGATTGCCATTCTTCACCCTCTTTTGCAACAAATGGAGTAATGTCTGGCATATCTTTTACAGATCTTATTTTCCAAGGTCCAGCTCCATTCCCTAGATATCCATCACTTAATAATACTACTGGAGTATTATGTTCTAAAGCTAATCGTGACGCTTCAAATGCCCAATCAAAACAATTTGATGGGGTAGATGCTGCAAGAACAATTACTGGGCTTTCCCCATTTCTACCATACATTGCTTGAAATAAATCAGATTGTTCAGTTTTAGTTGGCAATCCTGTTGAAGGGCCTCCTCTTTGCACATCAATAACTACTAATGGTAATTCCGTAATCATGGCCAGTCCTAAAGCCTCTCCCTTAAGTGCAAGTCCAGGTCCTGATGTAGTTGTAATTGCTAAATCTCCTGCAAAACTTGCTCCTATTGCAGAACAAATAGCAGCAATTTCATCTTCTGCCTGAAAAGTTTTAACACCTAAGTTTTTATGTTTTGCTAGTTCATGTAAAATATCTGATGCTGGTGTTATAGGATAAGAACCTAAAAATAGTTGTTTATTAGCTTTTTCTGCAGCTGCTATAAATCCCCATGCAGTTGCTTGATTTCCCATTATATTTCTGTAAGTACCTTTTTCAATTTTTGCTTTTGTTACCGTATAAGATGAGGGTAAAGCCTCTATTGTATTTGCAAAATTATAACCTGCATGCAGTACCTTGATGTTAGATTCAACTACTAAAGGTTTGCTTTCAAATTTATCTTGCAGAAATTTTTTAGTTCTCTGCATGGGTCTATTAAACATCCAATATACCATGCCTAAAGCAAACATATTTTTTGCTCTTCTAATACTTTTCCCATCAAGCCCAGAATCTTTTAGCGTTGCTTGAGTTAAGTTAGCAATAGGAGCTTCAACAATATTAAATCCTGAGAACGATCCGTCTTCTAAAGGGTTGTTTATATATCCTGCTTTATCTAAATCTTTTTTTGCAAATGAGTCAATATTTATAATGATTGTTCCTCCTTTTTTAATCCAGTTTTTATTAGCTTTTAATGCTGCAGGATTCATTGCAACTAAGACGTCCGCTACATCACCAGGAGTATTTATTTCAGTATTTCCAATATGCACTTGGAAACCTGAAACTCCAGCAACTGTTCCTAAAGGAGCTCTAATTTCAGCAGGAAAATCAGGAAAAGTAGCTAAATCATTGCCTAAAAGTGCAGAAGTTTCAGTAAACTGACTTCCTGTAAGTTGCATCCCATCACCAGAATCACCAGCAAATTTGATTACAACCTTTTCTAGATCAATAACTTTAGAGTCGTTATTCATTGTATTAATAATGTATATTTCACTTGCAAAAGTACAGATGATAATCAATTTTAATAGTATTTTCTATTTTTATTTTACTACTTTATTAACCTTTATAAATGATTGTTTAGAATTATTATAAATTTCAATATTAGTGTATTATGATGCTATATAATATTTATCTTTGCACCCTAACTTATTAATGAATTAAGAATATGGCAATTAAAATAACTGATGATTGTATCAATTGTGAGGCTTGTGAGCCTGAATGTCCTAATAATGCAATTTATGCACCTGAAGAATCATGGAAATTTTCTGATGGTACGACTATGTCTGATGATTCAGTAAAAGAAGCAGTATCAGATGAGTTTTTTTATATAGCTACTGATAAATGTACTGAATGTAGAGGGTTTAATGAGGAGCCTGCTTGTGCTGCTGTTTGTCCAGTTGACTGTTGTGTTGAAGATGAAGATAATGTTGAGACTGAGGAAGAACTTATGGCTAAGAAAGAAAGGCTTCATGCTTAATTAAAAGTCAGTTATAATAATAAAGGGTAGCATTTGCTCTCTTTTTTTATTCTGCAAAAAAGTATCTAAAATCGATACTGATAAAATTACCTAACATCTCTAAGTAGAAGTTACTAGCATCATTAAAGTTTGTTAATTCATATTCAGGAACTAAATAAGCGATATTTTCAAATGGCCTATGCAAACTTGCTCCAAAATAGTAATTGCCATTATTAATTGTTCGATATTCTAACCCTACATTTGATAATAAGGCCAAATAACCTCCATGCTTTCTATATGTATTTTGATAAAAATATTCAATTTCATTTCCTTCTGAATAGATATCAGAAGCAAGAGTATTATAAGAAATACCAAAAGCAGCATTTACAAACCAATTTTCTTTAATTTGAACATAAGCCAATAATTGCAAAGGCAATTCGTAAGTTCTCATTCCAAATTCTGTGTAGTCATCAATAGAAACACCATTACTTTTTAAGATGCTTAATCTAAAATTTCTTTGGATATAATTAAGTCCCGATTCAACTGAAAAAGTGTAGTTGATTTTATGTCTTATAATCATACCCATTGAATATGAGTATTTAGGCTTTAAGTCAAAAAAGTAACCTTCAGAATTGCCTTCTATATTCGAAGCATCAAAAAAAGAAATGGGAATAATTGGCTTGTATTGTAAGCCAAAAGTTGTTTCTGATTTTTGTGCTTTAAGACTTAAAAAGCAAATTGTTAGAAAAAAAATTAATAACCTATTGTTCATTTGCAACTACAACAATATCAGGGTTAATTTTTTGTTTTAACAATGATTCTATTCCTCCTTTTAAAGTGCTAGTTGCTGAAGGACAACCACTACATGCCCCCTTTAAATCAACAGAAACAATATTATCAACATAGGAATGTAATGTAATTGCTCCACCATCACTTTCCACTGCAGGTTTAATATATTCATCTAAAATTGCAATCACTTCTTTTTCATTATCAGAATACTCTTTAATAATTACTGTTTTTTCATTAGTATTATCTTGTTTATTTGAAGTTCCTGTTTCTTCTGAAATATGTTCAGTATAATTCTTTATCCCCTCAGAATTCAAATGGTCAGCAATAAATATTCTTAATTGCATAGCAATATCTTCCCATTCAATAGTATCTTTCTTAGCAATTGAAATAAAATTAGAACTTATATAAAGACTTTTGATAAAAGGAAATTTCATTAATTCTTCTGCGATAGTAATTCCTTGTGTTTCTTGGATGCTATTAATTTCAATACTTTTATCTGCCAACATCCTGTTTGAAACAAATTTCATCACTTCAGGATTCGGAGTACTCTCAGCATAGATGCTATAATTCATAATTGTTTATTTTTGACAAAAATACAAACTTAAAATCTATGGCATTAATAAAAGAGGTAAAAGGTAAGTATCCAGTTTTTGGAGAAAATATTTATTTAGCAGATAATGCAACAATAGTTGGGGAGGTAGAGATTGGAGATGATTGTAGTGTTTGGTTTTCAGCAGTTGTTAGAGGTGATGTTAATTCCATCAAAATTGGCAATAAAGTAAATATACAAGATGGGGCAGTTTTGCATTGTACATATCAAAAAGCAGCAACTATTCTTGGAAATAACGTTTCTGTAGGGCATAATGCTTTAGTACATGGCTGTACTATAAAAGATAATGTTCTTATTGGGATGGGCTCCATTGTAATGGATAATGTGGTAGTAGAGAGCAATTCAATAATTGCTGCTGGTGCTGTAGTTTTAGAAGGGACACATATTGAATCTGGAACAATTTATGCTGGAGTTCCTGCTAAAAAGGTAAAAGAATTAAATGGGGAACACACTGCAAGATTAATTGAAGGAATTTCAAATAATTATGTGCTGTATTCTTCTTGGTTTAAAGATTAAACAAAAAGGTTTACTTCTTGTAATTTGATATCTTCTTTAAAGAAAAATTGAGCGCATTTTTCAAATGATTTTGTGTAATTAGAAACATAAAAATGATGCTCAGTTTTTGTTGAGTAATTTAGTAAATTCTCTTTCTTCAGCTCGTTTGCAATATGATTTGCTACTATATTAGCTGAGTCAATTACATTTACTCCTCTCTTATAATACCTGTCAATTTCTTTATGAATTAACGGGTAATGTGTGCACGCTAAAATTAAATGATCAATATTTTTTAACACAGGATTTGCTAAATAATTAGCAATAACTGTATTGCTAATTTTCTCATTTATAAAGCCTTCTTCTATCATAGGAGCTAATAGTGGAGTTGCTAAAGAAATAACATTTGATGTTGAGCATTCTGATTTTATTTTACTTTCATAAATGCCAGACCCAATTGTAGCTTTAGTACCAATAACCCCAATAGTATGATCAGAACAAATTTTGATTACTTCCTTAACAACTGGGTCTATTACATTGTATATAGGTGTACTTGCTGAAACCCTATAAACATTTTCGTCAGCAACTGAAGATGCAGAATTGCAGGCAATAACTATAGTTTTGCATTTTTTTTCAATTAAAAATTTTATTATTTTTCTACTAAAAATCTGTATTGCTTCTTTTGATTTTTCTCCATATGGCAAATGTTCAGTATCTCCAAAATAGATGATATTCTCATTAGGTAAAACTTTGGTAATTGCGTGTGCAACTGTAAGTCCACCAATTCCTGAGTCAAATATTCCAATAGGAGAATTTTTCATGACATAAAAGTATATAAAAAGCACCACTTAGGGTGCTTTTTATATATATGTGTGTATTAGTTTAAAGTCCTAACTTCTTTTTTACTAATGCAATTACATTTTCACTTTCTTTAGCATAAAGGATATTCCCACTACTTTTATCAAAAATGTAAGTAAAGTTTCCTTCATTCGCAACATCTTCTATAGCCTTTCTAGCTTTAGCTAAAATAGGCTCTAATAATTCTTGCTCTTTAGTTTGTAAAGATTGCTGAGCATTTTGTTGGAATGATTGAATCCTTTGTTCTAATCCTGTGATTTCAGCAACTTTATCTTGTTTTACTAAATCAGAAAAAGATGATTCATTAGCTTGATACTCTTGTACGCTTTGTTGGTACTCTGCAGTCATTGATCCTAATTGAGCTTCCAAACTTTTAGCAAAATTTGCAACTTCTGTTTCAGCAGTTTTTCTCTCAGGCATTAGCATTAATAATTCTTGAGAATCAATATAGCCAAACTTATTTTGTGCAATTGAACTTATAGTTAAAAAACTTAACAGTGCTAGTAATGTAATTTTTTTCATTTTGAGTTATTTGTGGTTTAGTTATTATTTTTAATTATTATTAGTACCCCATTAGTTCAAGTACTTTATCTGATTTATCTAGGTTGTCATTTTTATAAAGCATGATTAAATCACTAGAGCTATCAAAAATTACTTGATATTTATTGTTAGCTGCTAATTGCTGAATTGCATCATGAATTTTATCTTGTATTGGTCTTATCAATTCTTGTCTTTTAGCATACAAGTCACCTTCAGGTCCAAAATATTTTTGTTGTAAATTTTTTGCACCTGTTTCTTTCTTGATGATTGCCTCCTCTCTTTTAGTTTTCATTTCATCAGTAAGTAAAACTTGTTCTTGTTGATAGGCTCTATACATTTGTTCTACATCAGCATATTTGTTCTCAATTTCTTTCTGCCAATCAGCTGATAATGCATCTAATTTATCTTGTGCCTGTCTGAACTCAGGTATTTTATTTAGTATATAATCTGTATCAACATAAGCAAATTTTTGTGCATTGGAATTTGTTATTGTTAAGAAACTTACTGCTAAAATTAAAAATATTTTTTTCATAATTTATTTGTTTTAAAAGTTTACAAATCTAATTAAAATTGCTGACCAATAGAGAAGTGAAATTGACCTCCATTTGCATCAGGGTTAGTAGGTATTTCATCAAGTCCCCATCCATAGTCAAGTCCCATCATTCCAATCATTGGAAGCATTATTCTTACCCCAAAGCCTGCTGATCTTTTCACTCCAAAAGGATTAAAGTTATCAAACTTATCCCATGCATTCCCTGCTTCTAAGAAACCTAATGCATAAACTGTTGATCCTGGATTTAAGCTAATTGCATACCTCAGTTCAGTTGTATATTTATTGTAAATAGTTGCTCCAGTTTGAGGTGATAAAGTATTATTTCCATAACCTCTTAATGAAATCAACTCTCTACCATCAAATTGATAGCCCATTCCACTCATACCATCTCCTCCAACATAAAATCTTTCAAATGGAGCTACTCCTAAATCATTATTATAAGCTCCTAATAGCCCCATCTCAACTCTAGTGTTTAACACCAATTTATCAGTAAAACCTGAGAACCAAGATGATTTGAATTTCCATTTGTAATATTCAATCCACGAATATTTCTCTTGGTCAGAAACTGAAGAATAATCATCAATTCCATCAAACATTGAATATGGAGGTGTAACTTTTAAACTTAATGAAAAGTTTGAACCTCTTCTTGGGAATATTATTTGATCTGTTGAATTCCTGCCAACTTTTATATTATAGTTTACATTATTTGAAAAACCATTTCTAAATGAGAAAAAAGATTGAGAATTAATCAATTTATATTGCTGAAAGTTTAACCCATTGTAAAGCGTAAAGTAGTCATCAGGATATTTTAATCTTTTTCCTAATCCGATAGTTAAACCAGTAATCTCAATTGCTTCTCTTTGTTCATCTGATTGTCCGTTTGATGAAATTGATTTGTATAAAGAAGCACTTAATGATGTTGGTTTTTTCCCGCCAAGCCAAGGTTCTGTAAATGAAAGGTTATAGTTTTGGTAGTAAATTCCATTTGATGATGCTGTTAACGAAAGTCTTTGCCCATCTCCAGATGGTAATGGTGCCCATTTATCTTTTTTAAAGATATTTCTTGTAGAGAAATTTGCAAATGTGAGTCCTAATGAACCAACAATTCTCCCTGCTCCCCAACCTCCTTGTAATTGTATTTGGTCAGATGATTTTTCTTCAACTACATAAGTAATGTTAACTTCATTTCTTACTTGGTCAGGATCAATTTTTACATCAAATTTTTCAGGGTTAAAATATTGCATTTGAGAAAGTTCTCTTTGAGATCGCATAATATCAGAACGCTTAAATAAATCGCCAGGGCGAGTTCTTAACTCTCGCATTATCACATGGTCATTTGTTTTAGAATTTCCTTTAATCATTACTTTGTTTACCCTAGCTTGCTTACCTTCATAAACTCTAACTTCTAAGTCAATTTTTCTGTCAGAAGCTGCTACTTCAATAGGAGTTGCATTAAAGAATAAATAACCATCATCTAAGTAAAGCGAGCTGATATCCGTTCCTTCCTGGCTCCCAAATAATCTAGAATCTAAAACAGTTTGGTCAAAAACATCCCCACTTTCAATCCCTAATTGTCTAATTAATTCTTCTGATGAGTAAACTGTATTTCCAACAAATGAAATGTCACCAAACTTATATGTTTCTCCTTCAGAAATTGTCATTTCAATACTCATAGTATTATCACTATTTATATGAGCTGTATCGCTGATGATTCTCGCATCACGATACCCTACTTCATTGTATTTTGCTATTACGTTCTTTTTATCATCTTCATAGTTCTGGTCAATGAATTTTGAGACTTTAAAAAATCTCCAGAAATTCTTTGATTTTGTTTCCTTCATACTTTTCTTAAGCTTGTAATTACTTACAGCATAAATGGTATCCTTTCTGTTTAGTATAGTTTTTTTAGGATTCAAAATTTTAGATCTTCCTTTTACAATAATTTCTTTTATCTTAACTTTTTTTCCTTTAGTTATATTAAAAATTAAGTTCTCAGAATTAGCTGTTGCAGTATCTGTTACGGTTAAATAGCCAACTGTTACATTATAAAACCCTTTATTGATATAGAATTTCTTTATGTTATTAATACTGTTATTAATGAGGTTTTGAGTTAGCACTTTTCCTCTCATTAATTTCAAGTCTTCCTTCAAAGTTGTAACATCCGATTTACTAACTTTTTTTCCTTTAAATTTAAATTTTGAGAGCCTACTGTGTTCTTCTAAATCAATGTTTAAGAAAACAACTTCTCCATCAATTTTCTCAATAGTAATATTTACATCTGCAAATAATCCTTGCTTCCATAGTTTTGTAATTGCTGATGTAATAATATCACCAGGTATTTTAATTTTTTCCCCAATTTCTAGTCCTGTAATAGAGATTAAAGTGTTGTTATTAAGATGATCAGCACCATTTACCATAATCCCTCCTATTTCATAGGTTTTTGGAGCTGAATAATCCAGTCCATCATTAGTTTGAGCATAGGTTTCAATGCTCATTAAACTGAATAATAAAAGTACAATTTTTTTCAAAATGTTAATTCTGTATTTGTTCTGTTGTTTTTCCAAATCTTCTTTCTCTGCTTTGATAATCTAATATCGCTTTTTCCAAATCGGCTCTTCTAAAATCTGGCCATAATGTATCAGTAAAATACAATTCGGAATATGCAATTTGCCAAAGTAAGAAGTTGCTAATTCTGTATTCTCCACTAGTTCTTATTAATAATTCAGGGTCAGGAACGCTTTTTGTACTAAGATATTGCTGAAATTGTTCTTCAGTAATTTTGTCATTTTCTACTCCCTTCTTTGTAATCTCATTTACTGCATTCAAAATATCCCATCTTCCACTGTAGCTAAGCGCTAAAACAAGTGTCATTCTAGTATTTTCTTTTGTCTTATCTATTGCTTCTGCTAGTTCCTTTTTTGCCTTCGAAGGCAAGCTATCAGTATCACCAATTGTACTTAACTTAATATTATTGTTCATTAAGGTTTTAGTCTCTTTATTGATTGCGGATACAAGTAAAGTCATCAGGGCATTTACTTCTTTTGATGGTCGGTTCCAATTTTCAGTTGAAAAAGCATAAAGCGTTAAAAATTCAATACCAATTTCAGCTGCAGCTTCCACTGTATTTTTAACAGCTTTAACTCCATTATTATGACCAAATATTCTAAGTTTCCCCTTTGATTTTGCCCATCTACCATTACCATCCATGGTAATAGCTATGTGTTTAGGTAAATTATTGTTATCAATTTTTTCCATTAAAGTGATTGCTTTTTTAGTAATCGCAACCTTTTGTTTTGTTAGCTAACCTAAATGAAAGTGTAATCCCAGCAAAAGAATACCAATCGTTTTTATCAGAATTTCCTCTTTGATCATCTTTCAAATGAGTACCTAAAGGATCTGATATTTCCATTTCTGATTGAGTCATATCTTGTAGTCCATTGCCTGGAAATGTTGTGCTAACATCATCCAGATAATCAGTGAATGTTTTTCTTGTACTGTACTCAAAAATTATATTAAAACTATTGCTTACAGCAATTTTAACTCCACCACCCAATGCTGCTGAAAATTGAATTAAAGAATACTTTTGCCTGTCTGGAAAAGTTGTAGTTCCCTGTCCTTCAGTTCCCATTTCTTGCAAGTTAACCCAGTCTCCATTTTTATTTTCAGCTTGCGGATTAAAGTTAAAAATAGAAACTCCTGCATATACAAATGGTGTCCAAGTATATAGTGGGTTCCCTGGATCATAAGGTAAGAAATTAAATTCTACTTGCCCTGAAAGTTCATAAACTGGAGATCTAAAATGTAACCCTCTGCTTGCTGCAATTGTATCATCAGCATCTCTTTCATCAGATCTTAAATTCAAATACAAAATCTCTGCTTTGTAAGTAAATCTTTTATCAATATTTTTTCTGATTACTATACCAGCAGCTGGTGAAGATTGGTTAAAATGAACTGTATTTAAATCACCAAGATAATATGAAGCCCCTAATAAAATCCCAATTTCTGTATTTGGTTTAAAGTGTTGAGCTTGTATAGTGTTCCCAAAAATCAAGAAACTAAATAGCAACAAAACTGTTATTTTATGTTTAAATATTTTCATTATCATTATATTATGAATATTTGGCAAATATAAATAATCTAGAGTTTTATAAGTAGATATTAACTTCTTTTATCTAAGCCCCACATTAACTTGTGCCTAATAGTAGCTGTGAATGAATTATTCTGAGGTTGAATCAACTTAATTTTAAAATCTGCCTTCTTAATTATAAGTTCAGTATCACTATCAAAAGCACGAGATCTTGAATCTAATGAAACTAGAGCTAATTGGTCTCTGTCCTCAACTTTTAGTTTTACCAGACTATTGTCGTCAATTACTATTGGCCTTACATTTAAGTTATGTGGAGCATTAGGTGTAATAATTATGTTGTTTGTTCCTGGCATAATAATTGGCCCTCCACAACTAAGTGAATATCCAGTTGATCCTGTTGGTGTTGAAACAACTAATCCATCTGCCCAATAAGTGTTTAGGAATTCATCATCAACAAATGCATCAATTCTAATCATGGATGAAGTATCTTTCTTAGATACTGCAACTTCATTTAATGCAAAATTCTTTTCTTTAAAGAGTTTTTTATTGGTATTTAATTCTAATAAAGCACGCTCATTTATCTGATAGTTTCCTTTAAGGATATCATTAACGGCATCATCAATTTGACCAGCTGAAATACTTGAAATAAAGCCTAATCTACCTGTATTTATTCCTAAAATAGGGATGCTAGATCCCCTTACATAAGTTACTGCTTTAAGCAATGTGCCATCACCACCAATACTGAATAAAAAATCAATATTATTACCTAATGTTTCATGAGAATTGAAAGTGGTAACAGCATTTTTAAAACGAATATTATTTTGCAAAAAAGTGTTAAATTTTTCTTCAACAATAATTTTAATATGCTCGTTTTCCAGCTTTTTAATTAAATGCTGAATGTACTTTGAAAAATGCTCAGGGTATGGACTTCCAAATATTGCAATTGTCATAATTTATTTTTTTGACCCAAATGGATTAGAAAAATGTAAAAATACGCCTTTTTCTCCTAAATGATTAGCAGAATATTCAATTCTTATTAATTTATCATAATAGGTTATATAATCTAGCGATATACCTTTCCCCCACAGTAATTTACTTTGCATAGGGTTACTGGCTTTATTTTGATTATCTCTAATGTAGCCCATATCAGAGAAAAGACCAAGGTAAATAGAATAATGAGATTTGTTGAATTGTTTCATTTTTACATAAGGAATTTCAAATTCTGTTTTTTCAACTATTGCAAATTTTAATGCTGTTTTGCTGAGCCAAAATTGTTGTCCGTCAACTACATAATATTCATAACCCCTTACATAGTCATTATAACCAAATCCTTCTTCTTGTGAGTAAGGTTGATAGCCATGAGATGCTAATTTAACTGCAAAACTACTTCCTAAAAACAAACGATTAACGGGCTCAATATATTTTTCAGCTTTTGCTTTTAACTCAAAATGATTAATTGGACTTGTGCCTTTAAAGTATTTTGTTGCTTCAGTAATAAACTGATATCCATGCAAAGGATATACTACATAATCTCTGTGTTCATCAGTAAAGGAATAAGTGCTTTTATAAAAGTTGCCAGAATTTGAGTTATTATATAAGTAATTGGGGTTTTTAAAAGTGACACTATCATTAACGGAAGAAGAAAAATAATGAAGTTTTAAAGCATGTTTATAATGAATATTTTTTCTGTATAATAGCTCAATATTTGCTTCATAATCATTAGCTGTATACTTGTTTTCATCTTCAAAATATAACAGCTGATTATCTATTGTTTGATAATGAGTTTTCTTTCTTCTAAAGAGTTGTAGATTTGTATTTAGCCCGATTGTTTTTTGCTTATTAAAATAAGGAATTTGATAAGAAAGTAAATAATGTTCTTTAAAGCCCCTTCTTATTTTGAATTGCAAAAGTTCGTTTCTCCCTCTAAAATTTTCCCAATTTAAGAAAATTCCATAATTTAATCTTGAAAAATCAGAATAATCATTTGCTTTAAATTCATCCCACCAAGTGTTGAAATTTCTTTCTGATATTTCAAAAACAGGATAGGGCCAGAAATACCATTTTTCAGTTACTTCAATATAGATATTTCCCTCATTTTGAGTTATCTCTACAAAATTGAATAATTTTAAATTATTTAAATTTTCAGTACTTTCTTTTATTTTTTTCTTAAGAATATCTTGATTATAATTCTTGTTCTTTTGAAAAGTAACTTCTCTTAGAATAATTTCTTTTTTAGTTCTATTGTTTCCTAAAATCTCAATATTTAAAATTGTAGTTTCACTTTGAGAAAAAACGAATGTTGAGCTAAAAAAAAGAAAAAAGATTAATGAAAATTTCTTCATTTTAAGGATTTAAAAATCGCATTAATGATTCGTATCTGTCAGTAAAATCATCATTAGTTTCCTGCGTATTGAATGATGCAGATACATTATAATCAAAACGCTCTAAATCCTTTACTATCGAGTTAATATCCATAGTATTTAGCTTTAATGTAAGTTCAATTTGCAGTACATCAGGAATTGAAGTAATATATGAACTTAATATTTTAGTATTATTATCTTCTACAATACTAGCAATCTCACTCATTTGATAATCATTTTGATTCATCCTTAAAACAATAACCCCACCATTACTTTGTATAGATGTACTTTTTGCAATAGTATATAGTAACTTTCTATTCGTAATTGAACCCAAATAATGTTTTTCTTCATCTAAAACAGGAATTACTGTAAGGCTAAATTTTTCTAGTTCTTCAATAATATCAAAAAGGTGTTGAGTGCTAATAACACTTGGAGCTGTAATTTCCTCAAGATGTTCTTCAATAAATTCTTTTTCATTGTCCCAGTTTAGGATTTCTTTCTCTGATAATATGCCTAAATAAAAGCCGTTCCTTACCACTGGAAGATGATTTACTCTTAGCTCTTCCATCAGTGAAATTGCTCGCAACCCATCATCATCAGGATGTAAACTTATTAATGATTGAGAAATTAAATCACTTGCTTGCATAGTGCAAAGATACTATTTTTTACTTTTGCTTTATAATATGATAAAGCTCAGTGTAAATATAAATAAGATTGCAACTATCAGAAATGCTAGAGGAGGAAATACACCATCTGTGGCTAAAGCAGCAATAAATTGTCAAAAATTTGGTGCTGATGGAATTACAATCCACCCAAGGCCTGATGAAAGACATATTACAAAAAAAGATGTGTATGATATTAAACAAATTATTAGCACTGAATATAATATTGAGGGATACCCAAGTCCTGACTTTATAAAAATGGTAATTACTGTAAATCCTGAGCAAGTTACTTTAGTTCCTGATGGTCCTGATGTAATTACCTCTTGTGCGGGTTGGGATACAATAAAATTTCAAGATTATTTGAAAGAGATTATTGCTGAATTTAAGGAGCATGGAATTAGAACTTCTATTTTTGTTGATCCAAAATTAGAAATGATTGAAGGGGCAAAGTTGTGCGGTACGGATAGAGTTGAATTATATACAGAAGAATACGCAACTAAATATATTGATAATAAAGAGCAAGCAATTGCTCCTTATATTTTAGCTGCCAATAAAGCTAGTGAACTTAGTTTAGAGATAAATGCAGGACATGATTTAAGTTTAGAAAATTTAGAGTATTTTGCAAAGAATATTCCAAATTTAGCAGAAGTCTCTATAGGGCATGCTCTTATTAGTGATGCACTTTATTTAGGACTAGAAAATGCTATTCAGATGTATAAACGACTATTGTAGATGAAATTATTTTCAAAAAAATATGGTGATAAAGGTCAGGATTTAATTGTTATTCATGGTTTGTTTGGTATGAGCGACAATTGGAATACTCTTGGGAAGAAATTTGCTAAATATTGCAAGTTGCATTTAATCGATTTAAGAAATCACGGGAGATCTCCACATTCTGATGAGTTTTCTTATGAGGTGATGTGTGGAGATGTATTAGAATATATGGAGGATAATAATATTATCAATCCAATTATTTTAGGACACTCTTTAGGAGGAAAAGTGGCTATGAAATTTGCATTTTTATATCCTGATAAAATAGAAAAAATGATAGTTGCTGATATGGCTCCAAGAAGGTATGATACTGATTTTCATCAAGATTTATTAAGCAAACTTTACAAACTACATTTAGAAGATTTTGAAAAGAGAGAGGAGATTGATAAATTACTTGCTTCCACTTATGAGGATAAAGGAATGCGATTATTCCTTTTGAAAAACCTATACAGAAAGGAAAATAAGGAATTTGCTTGGCGTTTTAATATTGAAGTCCTTTTGGAGAAAGTAAGTAACATACAAGAAGCAGATTTTGTAAAAGGAATTTGTAAAATTCCAACTCATTTTATAAGAGGAGGGAACTCAAAATACATAACAACTGAAGATGAATTTATAATAAATAAACACTTTTCAGATTTTAGTATTGCCACTATTGATGGCGCAGGACATTGGTTACATGCCGAAAAACCTGAAAGATTCTATTCTGAGGTGATGGGATTCTGTTTAATGTAAATCATTTAAGAAATTTAGCCAATTCAGTTACGGTAAGCTGACTACACGCAAAATATAATAATTAAAAAAACGAATCTTCTCATTTTATAATTTTTTCAAAACAATAATATTTGTCTTTGTCAGGTTTTAAATCTATTGCGCCTAGTTCTGTATATCCAAGCCTTCTGTAAAAATCCATTGCTTTTGGATTTCCAGAATAGGTGTCCAATCGTATGGATTGATATCCTTCTTCTACAACAAACTCTTCCACAAATAACATTAGTTCTTTCCCAATTCCAACCCCCCATTTTTCTTCAACTACCGCTAACCTGTGGACAACTAAAAACTGATTTTTTTTATCTTCCCAGTTAATAGTTAAATAGGTTTTATCTTGATTTTCATCAATATTAACTCCTCCAATTATTTCTCCATTTTCTTCTGCTACAAAGTAAGTTCTTGCCTTCAAATCAGCTATAATTACATCAACATTCGGGTAGCTTGAATCCCATTGATCTATCCCGTTTTTAAGCATCCCGTTAACACAGGAATTATACATTAACATTATATTCCCAAGATCATATTTATTTGCTTTACGGATTATCATTGCACAAGTAAATTACACCCTCTTATGTCAGCATTACTGAATCGGCCAAGTACTGAAAAACTACCATCATCAAAAGTACGCCCTAGGTCTTGTGTAGCAATAAACGGACAAGAAAAAATATTCGCCAAATCAATTACATTTATACCTCCTGTTTTATTGCTAATTATTGATAGCGGATCATTTACATCTCTTGTTAATATTTTCATCCATGGGGGAGTTTTAAAAATATTATTTCCTTGTGAGTATCCTTGTGATAAAAGCTCAGTCATACCATATTCCGAATGTATGTTTTTAGTAGCAAATGATTGCTTTAATATACTGTGGATTTCTTCTTTTAGTAGTTCTTTTCTTTGTCCTTTCATTCCCCCAGTTTCCATTATAATGATGTGTTCTAATTTCTGAGGAAACTCTTTTGCTAAATCAAGTAAAGCATAAGCTACTCCAAACAATATTGTTTTTTGTTTTTTGCTTTCTAATTCCTTTAGAGTAGTGGCTAATTCCTCATAATTATTGAGGTAGTAATTGCTTTGTGGATGCTTGCTTTTTTTTATTAAATCATCAACCATATAAATGAGTGATGAGCCTTCTCTTTCTTTGTATGATGGGAGTAAAGCAAGTATGCAATAGTCAGTAATATCGCCATAAAAAACTTGAAATGCTTTTTGATAAGAACTTTTGTACAGCTCAATATTGCTTACTAAATGTTTGCTTTGCTCTCCTGTTGTACCACTACTTAAAAATATTTCTTCAATTGCTTGCCCTTGGCAGATGATTTGTTCTGTTTTAAAAAATTCTACAGGTAAAAAAGGGATTTCATAAATATTTGTTGGGTCTTCCCCTTTTAGAATAATTCCAGCATAAGCAGCATAAGTTAGGTTGTTCTCCATTTGAAAGTCAAATATTTCTAATGCTAACTTTTCAAAAGTTGCATCATTTGTGCAATTAAATATTTTATTTATAAATGTATTCAATTTATTATTTGATTAAAGTTCAAAAGTACTATTTTTACGTTAAATTAAAATTATGAAAACATTTAATAAAACAACACTAATAATCTTGCTTTTTACTATTGTAATGAGCGCTTGTCAATCTAATACTTCTACTGAAAGTAAAACAGTAAATGAGCCATCAGTATTTTTTAAAAACATTCAAGATGGGGCTATTCTATCTTCTCCTTTTTTAGTAGAAATGGGGGTAGAGGGGATGGAGGTTGAAGCTGCAGGTGAAATTAATGCTTTAAAAGGACATCATCATATCATTATAAATTCTGACTTTATTATTGATGGTGACATTGTGCCTGCTAATGCTCAGCACATACATTTCGGATTAGGTCAAATTGAGACTACGTTGGATTTAGATGCAGGAAATTATTCCTTAACGCTACAATTTGCTGATGGATTACACCAATCTTATGGGGAAGTAATGAGTAAAACGATTAATGTAACAGTTCGTTAATAAAAAGAACTAATTAGTAAAAAAATAAAAAAGGCGACTATATTTGGAATCGCCTTTTTAATTAGTTATTTTTAAATTCTAGAATTTGTATTCTAAATTTAAGTATAAAGTATTTTCTGCCTCAGATTCATCTGCAGCACCTGTCCATGATTGCATGTTCAATGCAACAGTTACTCCTTTCGTCATTTGTCTTTCTATACCATAAATTGTATATGAACCCTCCTTAGCGGTTTCTGTAGCATCGTCATATCTAGCGAATAGAGTATAATCTTCATTTAACCTATAAGACCCATAAATCGACATTAAACTTTTCTCTTCATCAGCTATAATATTACCTGAATTTTGCATTAAACTTGCTTCATATCCTAGTGAAAAATTTGTTCCTGAATAGGCAAGACTTGCAGTAGAAATATATTGAGAATCAGTTGAATCAGTATAAGTGCTTCTCGGTGTTATATCCTGATGTAATCTTAAAGCTAATTTATTGCTTACTTTGCATGTAATTCCTAAACCACCTCTAAATAAGCCTGTCTCATCTTGTGCTTTTTTATACCCTTCTCCATTTAAAATTTGAGCATCTATACTTAAGAAATCACTGAATAATTCATAATCAGCAGTTACTCCTAAATCAGCAGAGTTTGCCCATTTATACTTGTCTTGAGCAGATTTTTCAATATACCTTCTGCCCCAAGATTTTTCCATAAATTTAAAATTCTTTGTGCCTACCATACCCGAGATAAGAGTTAATTTGTCTGAAGCCTTCCATTTTAGAGAAGCGATTTTTAGAAATGCGGTGTAAGCACTTCCGCTGCTATTACTTCCTACATCAAATGTTATTTTTGTAGAGAATTTTTCATCTATATTGTATGAGTATCCTAAATATGCTCTTTTTAGTTCAAATTCTTTAAATGCTTGTTCTCCTTCTTCAGTAGATATGTCATAATTCAAGTTAGAAAAAATTTTGACTGAAGGAGCCCCTTCTTGTGCACTTACATTTAACGATATAATAAATGCAGTGCTTAGTAATAAAATTGTTTTTTTCATCATAGTTTAAAATTTAGTTATTATTTTTAAGGAAAAATATTATTTGTGAATAGATTTCATGTTAAGTTAATATAAATAAATTGTATTGGTGTTAAAGCCCTAGTCTGCTAAAGAATTTTACAATACCTTGAACAAATTGTTCAGGCATTTCTGTTAACATTAAGTCTATTGTTAATTGGTCGTTAACACCAATTGCAATTGCAATAGAAATAACAAGACCTAGAATTGCATAAGTAGCATCTTTTAATCCAAGTCTTATAGAGGCCCATAGTGTATTATCAGAGGTTCTCATAATTGACATTCCTATTTCTCTACCTGCAAGTAATCCAATAAACACCCATGTAGTACTCATAGGGACATTAGAGTATAGCTTAAAGTAAAATAATATAACACAATAAATTAAGTCAATTAAAGTAGCAAATCTTACATCCGTAACTACTGATTTTTCAGTAACAATCTTTTGTATTCTACCACCTTTATAGTAAAGTAATAGTCCTAATCCTATTACAACAATTGATGTAAAACCAATAAACTCTACAGTGTTTAGGCTTCTTGGTAAGTATACTGCAATATTAGCAGCATCTTGCATTAGCCAAACTGACCAAAGTGTACCTGAAGTAATCCATTGTGCAATTGTCCATCCAAATTTAGCTTCTCCTGTAAAGTACTTTTTAGATCCCTTAGCAACTATCATAAAAAAGATAAGTCCCATTATTAGAGAAAGGATATATCCACTCATACTTTTTGCAAGCACACCCCCTACGGCTGCAGGTGTAGCGGCAAATGAAGTAAGTAAAATAAATGTAGTGGAGACTGGCATTCTTAAACGCGTAAGAATTAGCAAGAATATTGGTGCAGCAATTTGTAAGAAGTGAAATTTAGAAGGAGCTATTTCAAATCCTTTAGATGTTAATCTTCCGTGCGAAACATCTCCACCAAGAGTTACCCAACTAAATAGCATGGTAAAGAAAAATATTCCTCCAATGAAAATCCAAAGCACCCACCATTTCTTATCTTGGTTAGATGCGATAAAAGTTCCAATAGTTTGTATACTATCATTTGCAATTGCAGCATATGCTGCAAAAATAAACCCAACCCACATTGCATACTGAGGATAGGGCGTGGCAAACATTGCAAGTAAAAATGAGCAAATTATAAATAATAGAAAATTATGCTCAGTTTTAGGAAACCAAACTGTTGCCGGAAAGCTAAAAGCTTTAATAAGTTTTTTCATGGTGTGCTGTGTGCGTAGATCTCTTTAAACAGCTGCGAAAAAAACAGTTATCATAATTGCTAAGTAAACTACTGCTGATAAATCTAGTGGTTTTGTGTTTGTTGTGTTGTTCATTTTAATTTGTTTTTGTTTGGTGCAAATATGACTATAGAATTTAGTTTAAGAGTTATTTAAACATTATCCTAATGTTAAGGAATTGTTAAGTTTTTTTATTAGTATTATATTCAATTAGTTATATGATGTTCTATTTTTAGTTTTGCAAATATGTATTATAACAGCTATTCTAATAAAAAATACATGTTATGTAATTGTTAATTTATTTATCATTTGGAGTTAAATATTAAATAAAGCTTTTCTAACATTTTATCTTTTATACTTTTGTAAAAAAACAAACATGAGCCAAAAAATTTTATTAGTAGACGATGAGGAGGATATTTTAGAGTTTTTATCTTATAACCTAATAAAAGATGGATTTGAAATACTTACTGCAAATAATGGTGCAAAAGGATTAGCATTAGCAAAAAAGCATAAGCCAGATTTAGTTATTCTAGATGTAATGATGCCAGAAATGGATGGTGTTGATGTATGTCAAAGGATAAGAGAATTACCTGAGTTAGATGAATCACTTGTATTATTTTTATCTGCAAGGGCTGAGGATTATTCTGAGCTAGCAGGTTTTAGTGCAGGCGCTGATGATTATATTACTAAGCCAATAAAACCTAAATTACTAATTAGTAGAGTTAAGGCTATTTTAAGAAGAAAAAGTAGAAATAAAGCTGTAAATAACATAAAAGTTGGAGGAATTGAAATTGATCAAGAAAAGCACACTATTTCTTGTAATGGTGAATTTATTTCTTTGGCTAGAAAAGAATTTAAGTTATTATTTTACTTAATGACTATTCCTGCTAAGGTTTTCACTAGACAAGAAATAATTAATGAGGTTTGGAAGGATGCAATAGTTGGAGATAGAACTATTGATGTTCATATTAGAAAAATAAGGGAGAAGATTGGAGATAATCATATTAAAACAGTAAAAGGAGTGGGATATAAATTTGATATATAATGCGATTTAATACACCAATAACAATATCATTATTCTTAAGTGCGGTACTTTTTGTTTTAGCAGGAAGTTTATTTTATGTAGCATCAGGAACTGAGTATTTTCTTCTAAGTTTAGTTTTATTCTTTTGGTTTTCAGTTGTATTAATTTATCAAGTTGTAAAACTATATATACATAGTAAGATTAGTGTTATATATAAAAATATATATAAGCACAAAGGGGTTACAAGGTTTGTAGATGTAGATATTGATTCAGTAGAAAAAGAAGTGGAAAATTGGGCAATACAGAAAGAAAATGAAATTCTGCAAATGAAAGCATCAGAAACTTATAGAAGAGAATTTATTGGTAATGTTTCACATGAGCTAAAAACACCAATTTTTAATATACAAGGATATATTCTTACACTTTTAGATGGAGGTTTATATGATGAAGAGGTAAATATGAAATACTTGAAAAGAACTAGTAAGAGTGTTGATAGAATGATTAATATTGTAGATGATTTAGAGGTTATTACTAGATTGGAAACAGAAGAAACACAATTAGAAATTGGAGAATTTAATATTGTTGAGTTAGCAAAAGATGTGCTTGATCAGTTAGAATTAAAAGCAAATGAGTCAAAAATTGAACTGTCGATTCAAAAAGAAATACTTACAGAGTTTGTTTTAGGAGATATTGATAAAATTCAGCAAGTTTTTGCAAACCTAATTAGTAACTCTATCAAATATGGGAAAGAGGGTGGTCGTACTGAAGTAAGATTTTTTGACATGAATGAGAATATTTTAATAGAGATTTCTGACGATGGTATTGGTATTAGTGAGATGGATCTGCCTAGGCTTTTTGAAAGGTTTTATCGAGTTGATAAAAATAGATCTAGAAAAATTGGCGGTACAGGATTGGGGTTAGCAATTGTAAAGCATATTATTGAAGCACATAATCAGACAATTAATGTTAGAAGTACTGTTGATGTTGGGTCTACTTTTTCTTTTATTTTAGAAAAGGCAAAATAATTCTTCCCAATTTGTTGAAGTAGGTTTTAGGGCAACAAATCCTGAGTATTTTTTACTTTCAGTTATTGCTTTTTCAAAATTAAAATCAGCTTGTTTTTGTGAATAACAAATTCCATTCTGATGAAAATTAGCGGCTAGATACTCTTGCTCGGTTTGTCCTGGCGTTGGAATGAAAAATGCCTTTTTCTCAAGTTTCGCTAAATCCATAACTGTAGAATAGCCAGGTCTGCAAATAATAAGGTCAGATTGTGTAATGGCTGTATTTAATTCAGTTGCGTTTTTATGAGAGTGAATACTTAAATTTCCTATGCTTTCATTTGTATCTATCTCAGGTTTTCCAAGCACAATTAATGATTTCTCTTTTCTGTCTTTTAAAGCTTTTATCAAACCTTTTTCAAGTATTGTTCTTTGTGGTTCTGGTCCAGACACAATTGCTAAGAAATCATATTTTTTCTTTTCATCTGCTTTCTCAAAACGAGATTGAACTCCTATATATGTGGTGTTTTTAGGAAGATTATCAGATTTTGATAATTCTCCAGCCAAACTATTTTTATCATCATCCATTATCCAACAAGCATCAAATTTATTAATGTATTTGTAATTAAAGTTTTGAATACTTTTAGAAAAATAAGGACTTTGTATTTTAAGTTGATGGGTGATAAAAGCAGTTGGTACTTTATTGGAATACAGCCCATATCTGTTATCTGATATTACCCCATAAATATTGTAATCTTCAATAATTTGATTTAACATTGTATGTTCTTTTTTAATACCTACAATTAATTTAGGGAGTTGCAAAAGCATACTAATACTCATGGGAAAATACTTAGGGTATTTAATGTTGTATCCTGAAAAACGAATCATTTCTAAGTCAGGAAACTCTGTACTTAGTAGATGCATAGGTCTGCCATCAGCTGCAATAATTACTTCATAATTATGTGAAATTAGTTGTTTTATTATTGGTATGCATCTTGTAGCATGCCCAATTCCCCAATCTAGTGGAGAAACTAATATTCGTTTTTTTGATTTCACAGGCCAAAAATACTTAAAACAAAGTAGTTTTGCATAAAAATATAAGTTTTGGCAAAAAATAAGTTAAGAAAATTCGGACAGATGAAGGATTACCCTCATGTTGAAGAGCCTACTTTGCATGAGATGAAAGAAGGATTTTATTTAAAAGGAAAATGGAAACAAGAGTTTTTCAAAAATGATAATCCTTTGGTGTTGGAGCTTGGTTGTGGTATGGGGGAGTATAGTCTGGGTTTAGCTGATAAATGCCCAGATAAAAACTTTTTGGGTGTTGATATAAAGGGTGCTAGAATTTGGCAAGGGGCTACTAAGTCCTTAGAAAAAGAAATGAAGAATGTCGGTTTTTTAAGAATCAGGATTGAGTGGATTGAAAGTTGTTTTGCAAAAGGAGAGGTTGACGAAATATGGATTACTTTTCCTGATCCACAAATGAAAAAAAGAAGAGGGACTAAGCGTTTAACTCATCCTAGATTTTTAAAAAGGTATAAGTACATATTGAAAGAAGATTCTCCCATTCATTTAAAAACGGATAGCCAATTTTTACATGGTTTTACTTTAGGAATTATCACTGCTAAAGGTCATAAATTGGAGGATAGTACTCATGATTTATTTGGCTCGCCAATGGTTAGAGAACACATGGAAATCAAAACCCATTACGAGCAAATCTATTTAGATAAAGGAATGCCGATTACTTATTTAAGGTTCAAACTTGCAAGATAATTTCTTTCATAAAGTATATGCGATTTTTCTATAGACTGCTAAGGGAAAAGTTTGTAATTATGGAGCTATTGGAAAATATCTGGGCAGTGCAAAATCAACTAGAATGGTAGGTTGAGCTTTGAATAAATGTTCAAGTAATATACCTGTTCATAGGGTGGTGAATAAGAAAGGTTTACTTATGAGGAAAATACATTTTCACGGCATTACTTAAATGCAAGATTAATTAGAAAATGAAGGGTTGAAATTAAAGACAACCAAATAATTGATTTAGAAAAATATTTGTGTGGGCCTAAAATCTAAAATCTAACTTCCTATCTTTGCATTCCAAAATTTTAAAAAATGAAACTTACAAAAGATGTTGTTTTAGCGGCACTATCTAATATTACTTTGCCTAATGAGGGTCAGAATATTGTAGAATCTGGAGCGATTAAAAATGTACAGATTTTCGGTACTGATGTTGAGTTAGATGTAGAGATAAAAAACCCTACATTACAATATAAAAAGCGTGTTGAAGTAGATTGCTTAAAAGCAATTCATGAGCATGCATATAAAAAATCTAAAGTAAAGGTAAATCTTTTAATTAATGCTCCAGAAAAATCAAATATTATTAAAGGTAATGAGATTCCTGGTGTTAGAAATATTGTTGCGGTTACATCAGGTAAAGGAGGTGTTGGAAAATCAACTATTGCTGCAAATTTAGCTGTTGGTTTAGCTGATTTAGGATATAAAGTTGGTGTAATTGATGCTGATATTTACGGACCTTCTATGCATATTATGTTTGGATTGGAGGGGGCAGTTCCTGAAGCAATTCAGATTGATGGAAAATCAAAAATTAAACCTTTGGCAAGTTATGGCGTCAAGCTATTATCTATTGGTTTTTTTGCTCAAAGTCAACAGGCAGTTGTTTGGAGAGGACCTATGGCTTCAAAAGCATTGAACCAGTTACTTTGGGATACTCATTGGGGGGAGTTGGATTACCTTATTGTTGATTTACCCCCTGGTACTGGTGATATACATTTATCATTGGTGCAATCAATTCCCTTAACGGGTGCTGTTGTAGTGAGTACTCCTCAAAATATTGCTTTGGCTGATGCTAAAAAAGGAGTGAATATGTTTCAGATGGACAGTATTGCCGTTCCTGTTTTAGGTATGGTTGAGAACATGTCTTATTTCACTCCTAACGAACTGCCTGATAATAAATATTACATTTTTGGTGAAGGCGGAGCTAAGGCGTTAGCTGAACAAATGGGTATTGATTTGTTGGCTGAAATCCCACTTGTTCAATCAGTTCGTGAAGCTGCCGATGCAGGAAGGCCAGCAGTATTGCAAGGAGCTACTCCTATTGCATTAAAGCTTTTAAATTTGGCTAGCAGTGTAGTAGCCGCAATTGAAAAAAGAAATGTAAGTTTGCCACCAACATCAGCCGTAGAAACCACAAATAAGGCTGGCTGCTCAACTAAATAAAATATTATGGGAATTATTACTGACAAAACTATTATTAATAAAATTGAGGATGCTTTAGCTGAGATAAGACCTTTTTTAGAAGATGATGGTGGTGATATTAATTTTATTGAACTTACTGATGAATGGGTAGTAAAAGTAAAATTGATTGGAGCTTGCAGTAGTTGCAGTATTAGTTTATCAACTTTAAAAAATGGTGTTGAGGTTGTGGTTAAGCGTGCTGTTCCTCAAGTTAAAGAGGTTGTTGAAATTTCTACACTCTAAAACTCGGATATTTTTCTTACTCCTATATCTAGCATATTAGTTTCTATTTAGAATTGCTATAAATTACATTATACAGTTATTTTATACCTATTTTTTTAATTTGAAAAATATAAATTTGCACACTAAAATTGAAGATATATTTAACATGATTAGAATTAATAATATTAAAAACTACATTTTACTTTTTGTAGTATTGTTTGCATTTTCATATCAAGCGTTAGCTGAGGTAGATGGAGCTCAAATCTTTAAACAAAACTGTACAGCATGTCATGTTTTAGGAGAGACTAAGCTTATTGGTCCAGGTTTAAAAGGCATAACAGAAAAAAGAGATAAAGAATGGTTGAAAAAATGGATTAATAATTCATCTGAATTAATTGCTTCTGGTGATGCAGATGCAATAGCAATTTTTGAGGAGTATAATAAAGTTGCAATGACTAATTTTTATTTTTCTGATGAAGAATTTGAAGCTTTATTTGGTTATTTAGAAAATCCTCCAGTAGAGGAGGCACCTGTTGCTATCCAAAATACTGTTGTTGCTGAAGAAGAAGGGCTTTCTGCTTCTACTCAAATGATGTTGATTGCTTTGGTTTTATTAATTCTGATATATATATTGACATCTGTAAAAAACAGTCTTAAAGAAAGTTTAGGGCAAGATACTGAGTCAGTCTCTGAAACGGTACAATCTAATTTTACTTTGTTTTTCTCAAATACTATCAATAAATTATTTGTTGGCTTATTTTTTGCAATTGTAATTTTAAAGTTTGTATATGATGCAATGATGGGTGTAGGTGTTACTACTAATTATCAACCTGAACAGCCGATCGCTTTCTCACACAAAATTCATGCAGGTGATAATGGGATTGACTGTAATTATTGTCATGTTTCTGCAAGAAAATCTAAGCATTCTAGTATACCATCTGCTAATGTTTGTATGAATTGTCATGCAAGTATTGTAGAAGGTTCTATCGCAGGTACTACAGAATTACAAAAAATATACGATGCAGTTGGCTATGATCCTGATAAGCGACAATATATTGAAGGTTATGAGCAAAAGCCTATTGAATGGGTAAGAATTCATAATCTACCTGATTTAGCTTATTTCAATCACTCGCAACATGTTAATGTAGGTAAAATTGAGTGTCAAGAATGTCATGGAGCTATTGAGGAGATGGATGTTGTAAAACAAGAAAATGATTTAACTATGGGTTGGTGTATTAATTGCCATAGAGAGACGGAAGTAGAAATGGAAGGAAACGATTACTATACTAGTCTTCATGAAAAAATGAAAGAGCAGTATTCAGGAGAAAAAATTACTGTAGATAAGATAGGTGGTTTAGAGTGTGGTAAGTGCCATTATTAATAAGTAATTAGATTTAAGTTCTAAAAATATGACAAAAGCAAAAAAATATTGGAAAGGTTTAGCGGAGCTAAATAACGATCCGATTGTAGATAAGTTAAAACAAAACGAATTTGTTGAAGAAATTCCAGTAGATAAGTTTTTAGGTGATAGTGATATTTCCTCTACATCTACATCAAGAAGAGATTTCTTAAAGTTTTTAGGATTCAGTACAGCAGCAGCAACTTTAGCAGCTTGCGAGACTCCTGTTAACAAAGCTATTCCTTATGTAATTAAGCCTGAAGAAGTAATTCCTGGAGTTGCTAATTTTTATGCAACTACAATGTATGATGGGCATGATTATGCTTCTGTTTTAGTTAAAACTAGAGAGGGCAGACCTATTAAGATTGAGCCAAACAAAACAGGAACTAATGCAAGAGTTCAAGCTTCTGTTTTGTCATTATATGATTCTACAAGATTAAAAAATCCTATGAAATCAGGTATTGAATCTGATTGGAACACTGTAGATGCTGATATTACGGCTGAATTAGAAAAGATTTCTACTGATGGTGGAAATATTGCATTTCTAACTTCTACTATATTAAGCCCATCTACTAAACAATTAATTGCTGATTTTTCATCTAAATATAAAAATGTAAGACATGTGCAAATGGATACTGTTTCTTCTCATGGTACTTTAGAAGCAAATAAGACTTCATTTGGAGTAAGAGCATTACCTATGTATCGTTTTGATAAAGCTGCTGTTATTGTTTCATTTGGTGCTGATTTCATTGGTAATTGGGGGCACCCAAACAATGAAAAAGATTATGCTTTAGGAAGAAATCCTAATGATGGCAAAATGTCTAAGCACTATCAAGTTGAATCTACTTTATCATTAACAGGTTCTAATGCTGATGAAAGAATTCAAATTAAACCATCTGAACAAGCTGGTTTATTATCTAATTTATTAAATGCTTTAAATGGTGCTGCTGCTGATAATAGAATTGCTAAAATGGCTGCTGATTTGTCCAAGAATGCAGGAAACTCAATTGTTGTATGTGGCAGTAATGATACTAAAATTCAGATTTTAGTTAATGCAATAAATGATAAATTAGGAAATTATGAAAATACAATTTCTTTATCAGCTCCTTCTTATTTAAATCAAGGAAATGATACTGATGTTGCTCAATTAATTGCTGATATGAATGCTGGTAATATTGCAGCATTAATTACGTATAATGTAAACCCTTCTTATTCCTTACAGAATGCAGCTGGATATAATTCAGGCTTAGAAAAAGTATCTCTATCTATTTCTACTTCACTTTATAATGATGAGTCTGCTTCAAAAATGATGTATTCTTGTCCTGATAATCATTACTTAGAATCATGGGGTGATGCTATGCCAACTCATGGTGAATATACTTTTATGCAACCAACGATCTCTCCATTGTTTAATGGAAGACAGTTTCAAGAAAGTATAATGAAATGGATGGGTGGATCAGATTATCATAAGTATTTACAAAACTATTATTCATTTGCTGATTGGAATCAATCTTTACATGATGGTTACTTTACTTCAAATGATAGAAAAGTAAATCCTGCATCTTTTTCAGCTATTATTCCCTCTTTTGATTTATCAAAATCTGAAGCTTTAGAGTTTGAGATGACTGAGAAAATCTCAATGGGAGATGGTTCTCAATCTAATAATCCTTGGTTACAAGAATTACCAGATCCATTATCGAGAGCTTGTTGGGATAATTATTTAACAATGTCAGCTTCTACAGCTGGTGATTTAGGAATTACAAATTGGAATATTTCTAATGGTGCTTTAAATGGTAGTATGGTTAACATTACTGTTAATGGAACTACTTTAAATAATGTTCCAGTTATGATTCAACCAGGTCAAGCTAATGGTACCGTTGCATTAGCAGTTGGATATGGTAGAACTGCAGCAGGGAAATGTGGTAATGATATAGGCTTTAACGCTTTTTCTTTAGGAAATGGAGATGCTACTATTGAAGTAATTGGTGGTGAGTATGAATTTGCAGCTGTTCAATTACATCATACAATGATGGGAAGAGATATTGTAAAAGAAACTACACTAGCTGATTTTATTGTCGATCCTACTTCAGGAAATCATAAAACATTATATGCTACTCATGATGGTCCTAAAACTGGCGATAAAGTTTCACTTTGGGATGAGTTTGATCATGCAACAGGTCATTTTTGGAATATGTCAATTGACTTAACACTTTGTACAGGATGTGCTGCTTGTGTTATTTCTTGTCATGCTGAAAATAATGTTCCTGTAGTTGGGAAAGAAGAAGTAAGAAAATCAAGAGATATGCACTGGTTACGTATTGACCGTTACTTCTCTTCTGAAATGACAAAGGAATTATCTGCTGAAGAAAAGATTTCTGCTATTACTATGTATGCTGAAATGGAAGAACCTTCAGGAAATCCTGAAACAGTTTTTCAACCTGTAATGTGTCAGCATTGTAATCATGCTCCTTGTGAGACTGTTTGCCCCGTTGCAGCAACTTCACATGGTTCTGAAGGGCAAAATCACATGGCTTATAACAGATGTGTGGGTACAAGATATTGTGCAAATAATTGTCCTTATAAAGTAAGACGTTTCAACTGGTTCCAATATTCTGAAAACGATAAGTTTGACTTCAACATGAATGATGACTATGGTAAAATGGTATTGAACCCTGATGTAGTTGTTCGTTCAAGAGGAGTTATTGAGAAATGTAGTATGTGTATACAACAAATTCAATCAATTAAACTTGATGCTAAAAAAGCTGGAAGAACAGTTAGAGATGAAGATGCTCAAACGGCTTGTTCATCAGCTTGCTCTACTAATGCAATTGTATTTGGTGATGTAAATGATGATACGCATCAAATTCAAGGTTTGAAAAAAGACACAAGATCATATGCGTTATTGGAACATTTAAATACTGACCCTTCAGTATTCTATCAAACAAAAATTAGAAATAAAGCTTAATTATATTATGCATAAAGAATCAGAAATTAGAGACCCATTAATTCTAGGAAATAAGACATACCATGATATTACAAAAGATATTGCATTTCCTGTTGAAGGTAAGGCTAATAAATATTGGTGGATTTTATTTTCACTTTCATTTGTACTTTTCTTATGGGGTGTTGTCTCAATGGCATACACTATTGGAACAGGAATTGGATCTTGGGGATTGAATAAAACAGTAAACTGGGCATGGGATATTACTAACTTTGTTTGGTGGATTGGAATTGGACATGCAGGAACATTAATTTCAGCAGTACTTTTATTATTCCGTCAAAAGTGGAGAATGTCAATTAATCGTTCAGCGGAAGCAATGACAATATTTGGTGTTGCTCAAGCTGCTTTATTCCCTTTAATTCATATGGGAAGACCTTGGTTAGCTTACTACGTTTTTCCTATTCCTAATCAGTTTGGTTCACTTTGGGTAAATTTTAATTCCCCGTTATTGTGGGATGTATTTGCAATTTCAACTTACTTCTCAGTTTCGGTAGTTTTCTGGTACATTGGGTTAATTCCTGATTTCGCAATGCTAAGAGATAGAATGAGTGCCAAAACAGCACCAATGAAAAAGCAATTATATTCATTCCTTTCTTTCGGATGGAGTGGTAAAGCAAAACATTGGCAAAGATTTGAAGAAGTTTCTTTAGTGTTAGCTGGTTTAGCTACCCCTTTAGTATTCTCGGTACACTCCATTGTATCTATGGATTTTGCAACTTCAATTATTCCAGGTTGGCACACAACAATCTTTCCTCCTTATTTTGTTTTAGGAGCATTATTCTCTGGCTTTGCAATGGTAGAGACTTTACTTATCATAATGAGGAAAGTGGTGAATATGGAAGCTTATATTACTATTAAGCATATTGAATATATGAATATAATTATCTTGCTTACAGGCTCTTTAGTAGGAACTGCATATATAACTGAGTTATTTATGTCATGGTATTCAGGTGTTGAATTCGAGCAATACGCTTTCTTGAACAGAGCAACTGGTCCTTACTGGTGGGCCTATGCTATTATGATGACTTGTAATGTTCTTACTCCTCAATTGTATTGGTTTAGTTCTATAAGAAAGAGTTTTATTGCAACATTTATTTTATCAATATTTGTAAATATTGGCATGTGGTTTGAGCGTTTTGTAATTATTGTTACGTCTTTACATAGAGATTATTTACCTTCAGCTTGGACCATGTTCTCTCCTACATTTATCGATATAGGTATTTATTTAGGTACAATTGGATTCTTCTTTGTATTGTTCCTTTTATATGCAAGAACTTTCCCAGTAATTGCACAAGCAGAATTAAAATCAATTGTTAAATCTTCAGGATCTGAATATAAAAACAAGAAATAATGAGTAAAAATACACTATACGGAATTTTTGATTGTGAGCTGGTTTTATTAGAAGCAGTAAAAGAAATTCGAGCTAATAAAATTGAGATTAAGGAGGTTTATTCTCCTTTCCCTATACATGGATTAGACCAAGCTTTAGGCTTGAAAGAAACAAGAATGGCTATCACTGCATTCATTTATGGATGTATTGGCCTTTCATTAGCTGCTTTAATGATTTATAATATAATGATTATTGATTGGCCACAGAATATTGGTGGTAAGCCAAACTTTACTTTCTACCATAATATGCCAGCATTCATACCTATTATGTTTGAATGTACAGTATTATTTGCAGCTCACCTTATGTCTATTACTTATTTAATAAGAAATGGGCTATATCCAGGTGCTGTTTCAGATTGCCCTGACCCAAGAACAACTGATGATAAATTTTTAATGGAAATTGAAGTAGAAGGAGATTTAGCTGCTCTTAAAGCCATGCTTACTAAAACTGGAGCTACTGAAATTAACGAAAAAGACGCATAATTATGAATAAATTAATTTTAAAATTAGCACTTATTTCAGGCATTGTATTCTTATCTTCTTGCACATCAGAAACTGGATATGAGTTTATGCCTAATATGTACCGCTCACCTAGTATTGAAACTTACGCTGAGCATACTATCTCTGGCTATGATGGGATACCTGTAGAGGGGACTATAGCAAGGGGCTACTTATCTACTTTTAATTACGATGGAACTTTAGATGGCTACTTGTTAGCAGGTAAAAATGCAGTTAATCCTTTAGAAAATAATACAGAAAACTTAGATGATGGTAAAGCACTTTATGGAATGTTCTGTGAGCATTGTCATGGGGCAACTGGCTCAGGAGATGGAACCGTTAAACATCCTATTTATTCAGCAGTACCTCATTATAATGATGATAAATTAAAGAGAAGATGTGATGTGCCAATGTGTGAATTACAAGCTGGTCATATTTTTCATGCTATTACTTATGGTTTAAATGCTATGGGACCTCATGCAAGTCAAATCTCTGAGGATGAAAGGTGGAAAATTACTCTTTATGTGCAAGAAGAATTACAAAATTTAGGTAAATAAAAAATAAATATACAATGTTTACAATAAATAAAAAAGCAAAAAATCTATCAATGGCACTTATGGGCATAGGGCTGATTGCATTAATTTTTGGTTTTGTATCAAATCCTCATGGAGCTTGGCCCGCACTTTTATTTAATACATATTTCTACTTAGGGATATCAGTATTTGCAGTGTTCTTTGTTGCTATGCAATATGTCTCTGAAGCAGGCTGGTCAATAGTTCTTAAAAGAGTTCCTGAAGCAATTATGGGTGCACTACCTGCATTTAGTGCTATTATGTTATTAATTATGGTTGCCTCTATTATGCATTTCAATCATATTTATCACTGGTTGCATGAAGGAATTATGACTATTGGGCATGAAGAGTATGATTACATTATAGCTGGTAAAGAGCCATATTTGAATGCTACATTTTTTATTATCAGAACAATAATATATTTATTAGGGTGGAATTATTTTGCTAAGAAATTAAGATCATTATCATTACTTGAAGATAGAGAAGGGGGGACTGCAATTCATTTTAAAAGTATAAGTACTTCTGCTTGGTTTATGGTATTCTTTGCGGTAACTTCTGCTATGGCCTCTTGGGATTGGATCATGTCAATTGATGCCCATTGGTTCTCTACTCTTTTTGGATGGTATGTGTTTGCTGAGTGGGCTGCAATTGGTTTTACAACTATTCTTTTATTTACTCTTTACTTGCAAAAACAAGGTTATTTAAAAGATGTCAATGAAAGCCATATTCATGATTTAGGAAAGTGGATATTTGCGTTTTCTTTAGTTTGGACTTATATGTGGTTCTCTCAATTTATGTTAATCTGGTATGCTAATATTCCTGAAGAAGTAGCATATTTTACAGCAAGATTAGAAGTTGAGAATTATAAATTTCTTTTCTGGTTTTCTATGATTATTAATTTTGTATTACCTGTAGTTTTGTTAATGAGTAGAGATGCTAAAAGGCATAATAGTAGATTAATTTTTGTGAGTATTATAATACTTATTGGTCACTGGTTAAATTCATATTTATTGGTTGCACCAGGTACTTTAAACACTCATGGTCATATTGGGTTTACTGAAATCGGCATTGGTCTTGGATTTGCAGGATTGTTAATTCATTTAACTTTTAAAACACTTGCAAAAGAACCAATGGAAGCTAAGCACCATCCAATGCTTGATGAATCTAAACATTTACATACATAAAATTATATTGTTAATATATTTTAAAGGGTCAGATAATTCTGACCCTTTTTTTATGCTTACTTTTGCTACTACATGAATGAAGATTGCGAGATAGAAGAAGAAGGCTTGAATGAGGAGTTTGAAATAGAGCAAGTTTTGCGTCCTAAACTTTTTGAAGATTTTGAAGGTCAGGATAAAATTGTCAATAACCTTAAGGTTTTTATTGAAGCAGCAACTCAAAGGGAAGATGCTTTAGATCATGTTTTATTGCACGGCCCTCCAGGACTTGGGAAAACTACTTTAGCTAATATTATTGCTAATGAGTTAGGGGTAAGTATTAAAACTACATCTGGCCCTGTATTAGATAAGCCTGGGGATTTAGCTGGGCTACTTACTAATTTAGAAGATAGAGATGTTCTTTTTATTGATGAAATCCATAGATTAAATCCAATAGTAGAGGAATATTTATATTCAGCAATGGAGGATTATCAAATTGATATTATGATAGAGTCAGGACCAAATGCCAGGACTGTTCAAATTAAACTTAATCAATTTACATTAATTGGAGCTACAACTCGTTCGGGCCTACTAACATCACCATTGAGAGCTAGATTTGGAATTAACTCTAGATTAGAATATTATAAATTGGATTTGCTTTCTAAAATTGTAAATCGATCTTCTTCTATCTTAGATGTTAGTATTGTTAAGGATGCGGCTATTGAAATTGCTGGAAGAAGTAGAGGGACTCCTAGGATAGCAAATGCGCTTTTAAGAAGAGTTAGAGATTTTGCTCAAATAAAAGGAGATGGAGATATTGACAAAAAAATTACACAATATTCTTTAGATGCCTTAAATGTTGATGAGCACGGCTTGGATGAAATGGATAATAGAATTTTATCTACTATTATTGATAAATTTAAAGGTGGTCCTGTAGGGCTTACAACTATTGCTACTGCAGTTGGTGAGCAAGCTGGAACTATTGAGGAAGTATATGAGCCCTATTTAATTCAGGAAGGATATTTGATGCGTACACCTAGAGGAAGGCAAGCAACTGAGTTAGCATTTAAGCATTTAGGGAAGGTCAAGCCAGCTGATCAAGGGAATTTGTTTTAAGAAATCTGATCAAAAACTTCTAGGATAGTATATTTATATTCGGAAAAAGTTGTTAGTGCCCAAATTTTTAAGGTGATTACTTCTTTTTTACTGAGCCATCTAGCACTTTTTGAAAGTTCCTTTTTAAATAGGGTTTTATCAAAACTAACTTTACTAAGTATTTTTTTTGTGAATTCTAACATAGTATTAAAAGATTACAATTATGATAACGCAATATTCTGAAAATTATTGTTGTTCTCCCCAACTATATGATTCATTTTCTAAACTAGCTAATGTTATTACTCTGTCAATAACAGTAGCAGCTAACTCCTCAAAAGTTTGAGGTTTGCTGTAAAATGATGGTGTTGCTGGGCAGATAATCCCTCCTGCCTCAGTTATCATTTTCATATTATTAATGTGAATTAAGCTCAGTGGACTTTCTCTAGCAACTATTATTAACTTGCGCTTTTCTTTAAGGATAACATCAGCAGCTCTTGTTGTTAAGTCATTAGATATTCCTCCTGCAATTCTCCCCATTGTTCCCATTGAAGATGGACAAATTATCATAGTACAAAAGTTTGCCGAACCACTCGCAAAAGGAGCCATAAAATCCATTTTATCATAAAAAGTAAATGGGTAATTATTATAATTGGAGTTCTCTAATTCAGTTTCCCAAACATACTTTGCATTATCACTCATAAGTACACCAACCTCTTCTATTTGTTTCTGTAATTGAACTAGTTTGTCAAAAAGCACTTTTGCATAAATTGCTCCGCTTGCTCCTGTTACTGCTACTATTATTTTGTGTTTTTTAGTCATTATAAATGGTAATGTATTGCAAAACTTAAAACTGAATTATACTTTCCTTTTCTTGTAGAATTATATGTTGTAGGATGTTTGTAATCCTCTTTGCCAATTGGTAATATTGAGTTACTAATTCTAGTATTCAAACTCAATTTTCCCCAAAAGTTGTAATCCATAGCTAGAATTAGTCCTACATCATTTTTTGTAAATGGAGTTGTTCCTAAATATGTGATTTCGCCATAACTATCATTATAATAACCATTTATTAGATTTGCAAATTGTATTCCTCCTTCAATTTTTAAAGTTGTATTTTGTTTGTATTGCAAAAGTATAGGCACTTCTATATAATTTAAAGAAATATCAGCTTTTCCAACATTTTTACTTTTGTAATCATTCATGTCTGGATTATTACTTCCCTTTTGTATATAATTCATTTCCATTTGTAAACTGAGTAGTTCTGAAATTGATTTATTAGCAAAAACTCCTGCTAAAACCCCTGCTTTATTAAATCCTGCCAAATCATCACCTCCAACTTGTGAGGTGCTGAGTCCTAAAATAATTCCACCACCAAAGTTTTGCGCTTGTAAATTTGAAATGAGAAATCCAAAAAAAATAAAAAGTGCAAATTTCTTTCTCATTTTATCTTAAGCTAACTCCTAAGCCAAGTGTTGCCGTTGGGTATTCAGAGAAAGTATAATCTGCTTGAATTGTAACTAAAGTAATGTTTAATCTTAACCCAACATTTGCTCTCAAATTATTTTTTGACTCAAAGTCCATTTGTACTTTTTCTTCAAATTTTATCCCACTTAATTCAAAATCAGCATCTGCAGAAAAACTAGTAGTTGAGGAATTGTAACCAATTCCAGCATATCCAGTAACCATTAATAATCTTTTTGAAGCAACTAAATTAATTGTTGTAGCCTTTGTGTTTAAAGAAACTTCCTGCTCAGATATTTTCAGCTCTGTATTAAGACTAGTATAGCCCCCTTGAAAAGAAAGACTCATTGGTATAGCATCTCCTACAACAGGAATCCATTGTAATAAATCATGTTTAAATCCAATCCCAAAAAGATTTACGTTGAAGTTGTTTCCAACATTCAGCATTGGCATATACCTTATATCGATTGCTGTATTTTTCATTAAACCAATGCCTGCTTGAAGCATTGGTAGTGGCATAACCGGAGTTTTAAAACCTCCTGGCATATCAAAAGATGTTTCTATTCCAGTACTACTATTTTTATATGTCATTAAAGTTACATCTTTACTACCAAAGATGGTAGATGCTTCAGGTTCATCAGAAGCAAAAACGCCTCCAAATTCATTCCCAATTTTAAAAGATTCAGCAGCATTTGGAATAATAACGGTATTTAAAGTAAATGTTAAATCAAAACCTCCTAAACTGTGAGATTTTGCTGTATTATACCAGCCATTATTTAAGCCTGCACCAAAACTTTCAGCCATTGGAGTGAAATATGCTTCAAGTAGTTTTTCACCTTGTTTTATATCTTGACCTAAGATACTTTGTGCAGTTTGACTATAGGAGCTAAATCCAATAAAGCTAGCTAAAAGCGTAAATAAATATTTTTTCATAATTGTATTTTTTTAATTATTTAGTTGTGCTTCTTCAACTTGCACAATCTCTTTTGTATTAGTATTGTATATATATGCAATAATTGACATATTAGCTGCGTTCCAGTCACCAGCATTACCATTTCCTAATTCAGCAGTGTTATTTGCAGAGTAATCAATATTATATTGCTCTAAAGCAGTAAGATCATAATTAATTAGAGTTTCAATTTGGTCGCCTGCAACATAGCTAGTAGAATTTGATAGATTTTCATCAGTCAGAACGCTTTTTAACACATGATTATGAATATAATTTTCTACATTTTCTTGCCCATCTTTTTGCCAATTAATAATATTACTTTCTGTTAAACAGACTAATAAATTATAATCCCCATTAACATTATTTAAAATATTAGAACTTATTGTAATAGAATTTATAGTTGAATTAATATCTATTCCAAAATCAACTTCTTGATTCAACTCATTTGACACTTCAGTAGCCCACTCGTCTTTGCTTAACTTATGGTTGTCGGGATATCCAATTCTATTGACCATCCCCCTTGGAAGTCCCATTTCAGATATGCCATAAAAATTATCCCAATTATCCCCCCATTGTGTTCTGAAGTCGTATTGAAAACTAGGAGCTTGACTAGCAGGGTAAGGTCTTGCAAAAGATTTACTTACATGAATTGCCATTCCTATAATTTGCTCTCCATAAATATCATGTATTGCATCTAGTTCTCTTGCTGCATCTGGGCAGTTCGGGCATAAATGACCAGTAAAGTCCTCTACTAAAACTTTTTTCACATAAGAATTTGTTATAGTATCTACAGGGTTGATAGCTTCATCAGTTAAGTAAGGCCCTTCAACAATATCACATGATGTAATAATTAAAATTGCACTAAGCAGTGTAAGATATTTTTTCATTTTTTAAAAACTTGATGATATACTTAAATTAAATCCGTTTGATGATGGCACGAGTTTACATACCCCTCCAACACAAAAGATTCCTTCTCTTTTCTTTCCGTAACCAATTTCAAAACGGTTAGCTCCTTTAATAAAACCAGCAGTTAAATTTAAATAGTGCAATTGTTTTTTTGATAACTCATTGCCATAATTGTACATATCTTGAACTGTAAAAAACCAATGAGGTGAAATGGTATATTCTAAAAGGCCCATACCCCAATCTCCTTCAGCTGGCTCTTCCAAGCCATTTTCATAAGACCCTACATGTGCAGAGTAATCTTCTAGCTGTTTGGAATTTAGCATTTGTAATTCCATTCTTAAAGAATGCCCTCTCTTAATTTTATAGCTTATATCTGTAATTAAGATAGTTGAGTTAAGCACGCCATAATCCCCCTTGACATGACCTTCTAAAAAGTCTTTATTGTAAGTTTGGTTCGCAATCACAAAATTAGCCTTAATTTTTTTATTTATTTTTTTATTTATTTCTAAATTAATATCTTGAAAATATAGTTCTTCATTTTTTATACTAATTAACATTGGACTATGTTCAGTGTTGTCATTCAAGAATGAGTTCCCTCCATTTAACCCATTAATTCTTGAGTAATTAAAAGCAAGTTTTGTTCCGTATTTACCACCTAAAAAAGTCCCCTTTTTCATTTTATAGAAGACATCAAATTGCATCCCAAATTCTCCATCAGCTTGTGTGGCACAAGGGTAAAGTGCTAACAGAGAGTAAGCATGTGGCTTACTAAGAGTTGGGATATAATTAATTAGATATGCCTTACCATCTTTATCTCTGTCAGATTTAAATGTCATATTATCTGTTCGGTGAATTTCAGCTGATACTCCAAAACCTCTTTTTGAAAAAGTAATATTTTGTGTAAAAGCTTTTCCCCTTGCGTAATTCATTTTGCTTGCTGAAAGCACATTTGCTGGATCGTTAATTTTATAGGCATATTCTCCATAATAATTCCAGCTACCATACATTAAATTTAATCTACCAGCATAGGCACTAACATTCTGAGGGATTTTAAAAATAAGATTACTTCTTTCTTGATACCTACTTATAAAACTACCACCTAAAATTGTTTTTATTTTGTTTTCAGAAGATAATAATTCATTGATATTAATTTCCAAGTCAGCTCCTCTAAAGATTCCATCAGAATAAGTGAAATGAGTTCTGCTTTTTCCAATAAATGTTTTTAAGTACGTTCCTTGTGTCGGGCTGTATTTTAATTTAACACCATCCATTGCATTGTCAATACCTAATCCTTTTTCTTCATAACTTCTAAAGATTAATCCGCTTCCTAGTTGTTCATAATAATTTCCTACTGTAACTTCTAAGCCATCAATGCTGTAAGTTGCATATTTATAAGGAATTCCGTTTCCTTTAAATTCAGAATCGTAATCAGCTAAAGCGTTTAAGTAACTTTCATAACGCAAACCAGTCGCAAAATTGCCTTTGGTATAGTTAAGATTTAAGTAAGCATTATTAAGAATTACTTCATCAGCTACAGTGGCGCCAATTAGTTCGTCTTCTTGATAGGATTGTAAATTAAGACCAAAGTCTCCATGGATTTCTCCGGTATTTAATTGCTGAGAGAATCCTGTAAAAGAGACTCCAAAAACCATCAAAAGAGATGCAATTTTCTTCATAAATTATTTTGCAATTTTTTGGATTTGTTCTAAAAGCTCATCTTCATCCCCATCAACATAACCTTTATGCTGCCAAACAATTTCATTTTTCCCGTTAAGTAAAAATGTGTGAGGAACAGTTTGCACTCCCATAGCTCTTTTAAGTTCACTATTAGGGTCTAAATAAACTTCATATTCCCAATCAGAAGCATTCACATAAGGAGCTACCCTCATCATTGATCTTGTATCATCAATAGAGATTGCTACAAGTTTAACTCCTGTTTCCTCTTGCCAATCATCATAAATTTCAGCAATATTATTTAATTCTTTTTTGCAGGGTTTGCACCATGTAGCCCAAAATGAAATTACAATTGGGTTTCCGTCATTTTCTAAATTTGTAATGTTGAAATTACTTCCATCTAAAGTTTTTACTTCTTTGTTAGGTAATGCTCTGTTTTGAGCAAAGCTAAAAGTTGTAAATAGTGCAATAGCTACAAAGCTAAATAGTGTTTTTTTGTTCATTTTTGATTTTTTTAATTGCACAAATATATGGTTATTTTATAAAAATCGCTGAAATGAAATAGGTAAGAATTTTAATGAAATAAAAAACCCTGAATGAGAAACATTCAGGGTTTAGATTATAAATTAGGAGCTAACTACTTTGTAATTGTAATTTTCTTTGAAGCAATACCATTTTCTGTTTTAATGTTTAGCATATAAACACCATCAGCTAATGAAGAAACATTAATATTTTTAGTTGCTTTAGATGATAAAACTAAGTTTCCTAAAATATCAAGCACATCAACCGAAGTGTAATTTCCTTCAATATTTAACACATCTTTAACAGGGTTAGGGTAAATTGAAAGATTTGAAATTGTTTCAGTTACATCAGTTGTATTACAGATAGCATTACATCCTGCTAATGAAGTATATTGACCTGCTCCATTTCCTGGATCAAAACATCCATTTACAGGATCACAATCCCAAGAAGCAGGAGGCGTCCCAGTACTTCCTGTTTTAAAAGCATCTCCATCTTCATCTGTAAATTGACCTCCAGATGCCAAGACAGATCCAGATCCATCAGTTACAGTAAATGAACCAGTACCATAACCTGCATCAATTCCATCTCCATAAGAATCATAAATAGTAAAAGTATGACAGCTTTGAGTTGCTAAAGTTCCTGAGACAGGTGTTTCAGTAGTTGTTCCAGGCGCACTTAAATTAGAATAAGGTCCCCCTGATAAAACTACTGCACCATTCGCATCTTTAATGTCCCATGTTGTTTCAGAACCGTATGCATCAGTTACAATTTGCACTGTAACATATGCATTAGCATTCTGAGTTGCCAAAGATATATTAAACGAAGCAGCTGGATTATTTGATGGGTCTGCATCCATAACTCCATTAGGATAAGATGTATTAATGGTTACAGCATCATTACTTGCTAAAGCAGTTAAAGCAGGAAGTGTGATATTGTCAGTAGCATATGTTGCCAAGTTTCCTGTCCATGGCGTAGTTGACATTACATTTCCATTAACTGAAACTTCAATAGATAATGAAGTAAGATTAACTAAGCCATAATTTTGTATCATTATTTCTGGGATTAAGTCTCCTTCACAAGTTAAAGTTTCACCAGAATAAGCAAATGTTCTAGCATCATTATCATTTGACGCAGGAGCAGGGCATGAGCTCACTAAAGAATAAGGACTAGCTGCCTGTCCGCATTCAGTCACTATTCTGTCAGGGCAGATTTGGTAAACAGTTGGCCAGTAACCAATTTGATAATCTTGAGTAACTTGTGCAGGATTTGATCCAGAATATGTAGGTAATATTGGATAAGGAGTACCAGTTATCCAATCGCCTTGAGAATTCCCTCCTCCTTGTAGTTCTGATAAAGTTCCTCCGTCACCTTCAATGAAAAACACCATTACATCATCTGTTGTATTTGGGCTTACATTTGGCATTCCAGCAGGACCATGATTCATGTATAAATCCTCCAAAGCACCTGATGTATGGTAGCTCCAACATGGCGGGCACCATATTGCTGAGAAATCAATAAAAACGGTATACCCATTATCTAATAGGCTATATAAATTGTGACTTGTGCCATCTAAGTCCGTTAGAGTAAAATCTGGAGCTACTGATCCATTTGGCAATTGTGCTTGCGCATTGTTGAATGTGAATAAAGCAACAATAGCAATTAGTAATTTTGTTTTCATTTTTTTTTGTATTAAAATTAGACAGCAAATATAATAAAATTCTTGCGTTTGATTAGAGTTTTATAATTTGTTTTCATAATTTATGCTTTTTATCTTATTAATTTAAATAAATCAGCTTTAAGAAATCTAGAGAAATTTTTTTATATATTTGCAGAAACTATCTATTATGAAGAAACTCTTACTATTAATTTTGATAATCCCGCAATGCCTACATGTGTCCGCACAAAGCTTAACGGTTACTGGTGATGCGTTAGTAAATCTAAATTTTGCAACAGTACTCAACGGTCCAGCAGATAGTTTAGACCCATGCTTACCTACGCATGCAAGTTTAACTATAAAAAATGTTTCAAATAAGGACCATGATGTTTTATGTGAAAAAAATGTGCTTATATCAACTCCTGGGACGGATGATCACTTCTGTTGGGGGGGGACTTGTTATGGAAGTTCTACTATCGTATCTAGCGCAACAACAAATATACAATCTGGACAAGCAGATGATACAGAATTTGATGGTGTTTTTGATGCTTACTGTAATGTTGGATATGGAGTTGTAGAGTATTGTTTTTATCCTGATGGAGAACCAGCTGACAGAACTTGTATTACGGTTACTTATAATAATGATGTTGCATTAGCAATAAGTACTGATAAAATGCTTGATTTAAATATGAGCAACTTTTTTCCTAATCCTGCAAAACAATTTACGAATGTGAATTATTATTTAAATAGCAATTCTGAGATGGTAATTATGGACATTCTTGGTAACAAAGTTAAGAATATTTACTTTACTGAAAAAGGAACGCAAAGTATCAATATTTCTGATTTGTCTAAGGGTGTTTACTTTGGAAATCTTATATCAAATAATGAAGTTATTACTATTAAAAAGTTAATTATAAAGTAAGAATTAAACTTCATGTTTTATAAAGCCTTGCAATTTTTGCAGGGCTTTTCTTTTTTATAGTGCTATATAATTACAAATGCTTAAATTTGCCTACTTATAACAGAAATTATTTATGGCAAAGAAAGTAAGTAAAAAGGAAGCACTAGCTTATCATGCCGAGGGCAGGCCAGGAAAAATTGAAGTAATTCCTACAAAAAAACATAGTTCTCAAAGAGAGCTGTCATTAGCATATTCTCCAGGAGTTGCTGAGCCATGTATACAAATTGAAAAAAAGATTGATGATGTATATAAATATACTGCAAAAGGAAATTTGGTTGCAGTAATATCTAATGGTACTGCAGTTTTAGGGTTAGGAAATATTGGCCCGGAGGCCTCCAAGCCTGTAATGGAAGGAAAGGGTTTGCTTTTTAAAATATTTGCTGACATTGATGTTTTTGACATTGAAGTTGATGCAACTGATGTGGATAAATTTGTCGAAACTGTAAAAGCAATATCGCCAACATTTGGAGGTATTAACTTGGAAGATATCAAAGCACCTGAATGTTTTGAGATTGAAGAAAGATTAAAAACAGAATTGGATATTCCTATAATGCATGATGATCAGCATGGAACAGCAATTATTTCATCAGCAGCATTATTAAATGCATTGGAAATTGCAAAAAAAGACATTTCTAAAATTAAAGTTGTAGTAAATGGTGCGGGTGCAGGAGCTATGTCCTGTTCTAAATTGTACTTAGCTCTTGGAGTAAAGAAAGAAAATTTAGTAATGCTGGACAGTAATGGTGTTATCAGAAATAATAGAAAAGGGCTTGAAGGGAATAAAGCATTTTTTGCAACAAACAGAAGGTGTGAAACTTTAGAAGATGCAATGAAAAATGCTGATGTATTCTTAGGGTTATCAGTAGCAAATATTGTTTCTGCTGAGATGGTACAATCTATGGCGAAACACCCAATTGTTTTTGCACTTGCTAATCCTGATCCTGAAATTTCGTACAAGGAAGCAATGAATAGTCGTGATGATATTATTATGGCAACTGGTCGTTCTGATCATCCTAATCAGGTTAATAATGTACTAGGATTTCCTTATATTTTTAGAGGAGCAATGGACGTTAGGGCTACAGAGATTAATGAAAATATGAAGTTAGCTGCCGTAAAAGCTATTGCTAACTTAGCAAAAGAAACTGTACTTGATGAAGTTAGTTTAGCTTATGAAGATAATACTTTGGCTTTTGGACCTGAATATATTATACCAAAACCATTAGACCCAAGATTGATAACTGCTGTTGCTCCAGCTGTTGCAATGTCAGCAGTACGAACTGGGGTAGCAAAAGAAGAAATTTCAGATTGGAATAAATATAGAGAAAGCTTGAAAAAGCGATTAGGTTTAGATAATGAGCTAATAAGAACACTAACTGCAAGAGCAAAAAGGAACCCAAAAAAAGTAGTGTTTGCCGAGGCAGAACATTATAAAATCCTAAAAGCAGCTCAACAAGTAAAAGATGATGGAATTGCAGAACCAATTTTACTTGGAAGAAGACAGAAAATTTTAGACTTGATTGAAGAATTTGCTCTTGAAATGGATGATATATGTATTATTGATCCTAAAGAAATAAAACAAGAAGATAAAAGGTATGAATATGGCACTATTTTCTGGCAAAAGAGAAAGAGAAAAGGAATTACACAATTTGAGGCCAGAAAATTGATGCGTGAGAGAAATTATTATGGCTCAATGATGGTTGAAATGGGTGATGCTGATGCTTTAATTTCTGGAATTACTAGAAATTACAGAGCAACAATTAAACCAGCTTTAGAGGTTATTGGTAGAGAAGATGGTGTTAGTAAAGTAGCTGGAATGTATATCATGAGGACTAAAAAAGGGACCCTTTTCTTAGCGGATACAACTATCAATCTTGATCCAACTGCAGAAGAAATTGCAGACATGAGTATTATGATCGCTAAAAAGGTAAGACAGTTTAGAATAAAACCAAGAATTGCCTTACTCTCTTATTCTAATTTTGGTTCGACTAGAACAGAAGATTCTGAAAAAATGGCAAAAGCTGCGGCAATATTAAAAGAAGAAAATCATAATTTAGTAGTTGATGGAGAAATACAAGGAGATTTTGCTTTAGACACTGAAAAGATGCAAAAAATTTTCCCATTCTCTCCTTTATCTGAAGAAAGTGCAAACACACTTATTTTTCCAAACTTAAGTTCCGGAAATATGGCTTATAAATTAATACAAGAAATTGCTGAGGTTGATTCTATTGGCCCTGTTTTAGTTGGGATGAAAAAGCCCGTTCATATTCTACAATTAGGATGTACAGTTCGTGAAATTATTAATATGGTAACCTTATCGGTTGTTGATGCTCAAATAAAAAGATGATAACACATATACACGGAAAACTTATCGAAAAAACTCCAACTTATGTTGTAGTTGATGTAAATGGAATTGGTTATAAAATAAAGATTTCATTACAGACTTTTTCAGCAATTGATGGTGAATTATGCAAATTATTTACACATCTCTCAGTAAAAGAAGATTCTCATACTTTATTCGGTTTTTTTGAGGAAAGTGAACGCCATTTATTTAGACATTTAATTTCAGTTTCTGGAGTAGGGCCTAGCACAGCACAAGTTATTTTATCTACTTTTTCTACTGACGAAATTGTTCATCATATTACTACTGCTGATGTAAAAATGGTGCAAAGTGTAAAAGGTATTGGTGCTAAAACAGCACAAAGAATAATTATTGATTTGAAAGATAAGGTTGCAAAAGGAATGCCTACATCTGATTTCTTGTTTGATAAAATAGACAATACTATTAAAGAAGAAGCGTTATCTGCACTACTAGCGTTAGGATTTGCTAAAAAAGGTGCTGAAAGTAAAATAGAGAAAGTGCTCCAATCAAACCCAGAAATTGCTAGTGTTGAGGAATTAGTTAAAACTGCATTAAGTCAGATGTAACTATTTGTAGAAATTGAGAAAAGCAATAATTTATAAAATATCATTTTTAGTTTTTGCGCTATTTTTTAGCGTAAACTTATCAGCACAATCTGTTACTGATACAACTTTATTATATCCATTTTCTGGAGTACAATCTGGTGGTTTGTTTATGAACAATCCACCTAATTTTAATGCAACAGTTATATTTAATCTCGAAACAAATAAATATATTGTTCAGGAAAAAATAGGCAGTTTTGATTTTGGAAATCCTAAAATAATGAGCTTTTCAGAATATCAAGATTATGCTCTGCAAAAATCAGTAAAAAATTATTGGAATTTGCGATCAAAAGAAAGAGGAGGGAATCAATCATCTGCTTTAGGTCTGCCAAAGTTATTTATACCAGGAAAGGCTTTTGATAGAGTTTTTGGAGGAAATGCTGTGGATATTCGTCCTCAGGGTTCAGCCGAACTTATTTTCGGTTTAAAAATTAATAGAATTGATAATCCATCACTTCCTGAAGAGCAAAGGAAAACGACTTCATTTGATTTTCAAGAGAAAATTCAAATGAATGTAATTGGAAAAATTGGCGATAAATTAAAAGTTACTGCAAATTTTAATACTGAAACTACTTTTGATTTTGAAAATCAAATGAAAGTTGAATACACTGGCTATGAGGATGAAATTATAAAGAAAATTGAAATTGGGAACGTTAGTTTGCCGTTAAATGGAACATTAATTACTGGTAGTCAATCTTTGTTTGGATTAAAAACCCAATTGCAATTTGGAAGGTTGTCTTTAACAGGAATCTTATCTCAGCAAAAAAGCACTAAATCAGAAATTGAAGTTAGTGGAGGTGCTCAAACTTCAGAGTTTGATGTTTATGCCGACCAATATGAAGCAAACAAACATTACTTTTTAGCTCATTACTTTAAAGAAAATTATGACAAAGCCCTTGAGAATCTACCTTTTATAAATTCAGGTGTAAATATTACAAAAGTTGAAATTTGGGTAACCAATAAAACAGGAACAACTAATGATACAAGAAACATTGTTGCCTTTTTGGATTTAGGGGAAACGGGTTCAAATATTTATAATGGCTTTTCAACTTCAAGTGGTGGTATTTTTCCTGATAATATTGAGGCAAATAATTTATTTAACGCATTAAGTTCTAATTATTTAGGAGTCAGAAATATTAATGAAGTCAATAGCGTTTTAGGTAGTACGCCATTATCAAATGGAGAAGATTACGAAAAGTTAGAGCGCTCAAGAAAACTCTCTGAATCAGAATTTACAATCAATTCTCAACTGGGTTATATTTCTTTAAATTCTGCTTTGAATAATGATGAGGTTTTAGCGGTTGCATTTCAATATACAGTAGGAAGTAAAACCTATCAAGTTGGTGAGTTAAGTTCAACAGGCCCAACTGCTCCAGACGCTTTAATTGTAAAACTTTTAAAAGGGACTAACTTCTCACCATCATTGCCAAATTGGCATTTAATGATGAAAAATATTTATGCACTTGGGGCATATCAAATGAGTAGAGACGGCTTTGTACTTGATGTTGTTTATGAAAATACTGAAGAGTCAGGTGCAATAACAAATTACTTAAGCGTTACTAATGAGGAGGGTGTGCATGGTAAGCCATTAATTAAACTATTAAATCTTGATAGATTAAATCAACAGTCTGACGTGCAATCTGATGGGCTTTTTGATTTTGTTGAGGGAATTACAGCAAGGTCATCTAACGGTAGAGTAATTTTTCCTGTTCGTGAGCCTTTTGGGTCTTATCTAAAAGATCAGTTTTCAAACCCCACATTAGGTGAAAAGTATACTTATCAGGCCCTATATGATTCTTCATTAACAGTCGCTCAGCAATATCCTGAAAAAAATAAGTACCGATTAAAAGGGACTTATCAATCATCTTCTGGAGCAGAGATAAGATTGAATGCAATGAATGTTCCAGAAGGATCAGTTACAGTAACTGCAGGTTCGCAAAAATTAGTAGAAAATCAAGATTATACAGTAGACTATATGCTTGGTAGAGTGACAATTATCAATGAAGGAATTCTAAATTCTGGGGTACCAATTAAAATTTCATTAGAAAACAATTCTATGTTTGGAATTCAGAATAAAACTTTAATTGGACTGCATGCTGATTATGAAATCAATAAAGATTTTATGCTTGGAGCAACTATGTTGAGATTAACTGAAAGGCCATACACTCAGAAAATCAATACTGGTGAAGAGCCTATTTCTAATACAATTTGGGGTTTAGATGCAAATTATCAAACTGAAGCTCCATGGCTAACTAAAGTAGTGGATTGGATCCCATTAATTGAAACAAAAGCAAAATCAAGATTAATTGCAACAGCTGAATTTGCACATTTAATACCAGGTCATCATAAAGCAGTTGGTGATGAAGGAGTTTCTTATATTGATGATTTTGAATCAAGCAGAACATCAATTGATATAAAAAATATGGGTGCTTGGAAGTTAGCGAGTATTCCAGAAAAACAACTTGAACTTTTTGAAAATTCTAACTTGAGCGATTCATTAATTATTGGATTTAATAGAGCAAAGCTAGCTTGGTATACTATCGACCCTTTATTTTTTAGAAATACTTCTATTACCCCTCCGAATGTAAATAAAACTATTATCTTACCAAATGGTAATACAATCGGTCAGCAGTCCTATCATTATTCGCGTGAGGTTTTGGAAACTGAGGTCTTTCCTAATAAAGATCCTAACATGGGTAGTCAAATTACAAATCTTTCTCTTTTAGACATTGCATATTATCCTAAGGAAAGAGGTCCTTATAATTATACCATTAACGGAATAGGTGCTGATGGTAAGTTGACTAACCCTATAAAAAGTTGGGCAGGGATGATGCGTACTTTAACTACGACTGACTTTCAAACTTCAAATATTGAGTTTATTGAGTTCTGGATGATGGATCCTTTTAATTCTGATGATGGGGATATTTTTCATTCTGGAGGGGATATGTATTTGCATTTAGGAAATATTTCAGAGGATGTGTTAAAAGATGGGTATAAAAGTTTTGAGAATGGCTTGCCAGCATCAGCTACAGTTGAAGATGTAGATACTACTGCTTGGGGTAGGGTGCCAACTAATTTTTCAATTGTTGAAGCTTTTGATAATGATCCAACTGCTCGTTTATTTCAAGATGTTGGTTTTGATGGGTTAAAGAATTCAGATGAAAAACTATTCTTTAGCGAGACTTATATTCAAAGAATAGGAGATGTTTACGGTACCACATCTACAGTTTATGGTAATGCAACTACTGATCCATCTGCAGATGATTTCCATTATTTTAGAGGAAGTGATTATGATAGTAAATCTACTTTAATTTTAGAAAGATACAAGAACTTTAATAATCCTGATGGGAATTCTAAAACAACAGAAAATTCTCCAGAAAGTTATCCAACAGCAGCTACCTCTCAACCAAATACGGAAGACTTGAATAGGGATCATACGCTTTCAGAAACTGAAAGTTATTATCAGTATAAAGTTAGATTAGAACCTGATGAAATGATAGTTGGAAGTAATTATATTTCTGATATACTTGAAACATCAGTAAAAACAGAAAATGGAGATACAAGGAGTATTAATTGGTACCAATTTAGAATTCCAATTTATCAGCCTGATGATATAATTGGAGGTATTAGAGATTTTAAATCTATTAGATTTATGAGATTAGCGTTAACTAATTTTAATGATCCTATTGTTTGTAGGTTTGCAACTTTTGATTTAGTGAGGGGAGAGTGGAGAAGATATAATTTTAACCTTTCTGAAGCAGGAGAATATATCCCTAATGATGAAGATGGCACTACAACTTTTGATGTGTCAGCAGTAAATATTGAAGAGAATGGAAATAGAGACCCAATTAATTATGTGTTACCTTCAGGTATTGAGCAAGAAGTTGATAATACTACAACTACTTTAAGGCAACAGAACGAACAGTCATTAGTATTAAAAGTTTGTGATTTACAAGATGGAGACTCAAGAGCCGCATACAAAACTGCTGATATAGATGTGCGTACTTACAAAAGGATTAAAATGTTTGTACATGCTGAAGGAGAGGAGGATAATCTAAAAGATGGAGATTTATCTTGTTTCATTCGTTTAGGAACAGATTTCATTTCCAATTATTACGAGTATGAAATTTCTTTAAAACCTACTGCTCATGATGCTACATCACCTTCAGAAATCTGGCCAACACAAAATGAAATTGATATTGCTTTTGAGATATTAAAAGAAGCGAAACAAGATAGAAATTCAAATAGTTCAGATGTGAGCTCTCCATATATCAAGTATGTAAGAGGAGGAAAAGTTACTGTTGTTGGTAATCCAAATTTAGCTCATGTAAAAACTATAATGATTGGGATAAGAAATCCTAAAAAGAAATCTATGGTGGATGCTGATGATGGACTTTCTAAATGTGGGCAAATATGGGTGAATGAATTGCGATTGGTTGGTTTTGATGAGTATGGTGGTTGGGCTGCAAATAGTAGGCTTACAGCTCGCTTAGCTGATTTTGGAAACATTACACTTTCAGGTAATATGAGTACTATTGGTTTTGGAAGTATTGAGAAAAAAGTTAATGAAAGGCAAAAGTATAATGCTTATCAATATGATTTTTCTTCAACTTTTAATTTAGGTAAATTCTTGCCAGATGATTTTGGAATTAAAGCTCCTATGTATATCGGTAGATCTGAAGCTATTAAGAATCCTCAGTACAATCCTCTTGATCCAGATATTTTACTTACAAAATCATTATCTGCATTAGACAGTAAAGCTCAAAAAGATGATTTAAAGGTGATTGTACAAGATTATGTGCAAAGGAAAAGCATCAACTTTACAAATATAAGAAAAACAAAAGTTCAGAAAAAAGGAGCTAAAGCTGAAAAAGCAAAAATATATGATGTTGAGAATTTTACGGTTTCGTATTCTAAAAATGAGACTTTCATCAGAAATATAAATACAGAGTATAATCGCACTACAAATTATAGAGGAGCTCTTACTTATAATTTTAATACTCAGCCGAAAAATATAAAACCGTTTTCAAAAATTAAGTTCCCAAAATCAGCATATTTTAGGTTAATTAAAGACTTTAATTTTAATACTATGCCAAAATCTTTCTCTTTTAGAACAGATATTGACAGAAATTATAATGAAACAAAATTAAGGAATTTGAGTAACTCAAATATGATAATTACTCCAACTTACAATAAGTATTTTACTTGGAATCGTTCCTATGAATTGAAGTATGATTTAATGCGAACTTTAAAGTTAGATTTTGCAGTTAATCAGCAAGCAAATATTGATGAGCCAGCAGGAAATCTTGATAAATCTGATCCTTTTTATAGAGATAAAATGGATACTATTTGGAGCAATGTTTGGGATTTTGGAAGGATGAAAACTTACAATCAAACTTTCGGAATGAATTATCAGGTCCCATTAAATAAGATTCCAATTATAAACTTTATCTCATTAAACACTCGTTATAATGGAGGGTATAGCTGGACGGCTGCTCCATTGGCTGTTAAGCATCTTGGTAATAATATACAAAACTCCAATTCTGTTCAGTATAACGGTCAAGTAAATTTAACTACTCTTTACAATAAAGTACCCTACTTTAAGAAGTTAAGTCAAGGTAGTGGCAGAGGAAGAACAGGTAGGAATACTGTAAGAAATAAAAAGGAACAAGAAGATAGTAATAGAAACGAAAAGAAGAAATTTGAATTTTTAAAACATGCTACTCGCTTTGCTCTTGGCGTAAAAAATATATCAGTAAATTATTCCGAAAATAAAGGAACTTTTCTACCAGGATATCTAGAAAAACCTCAATTTTTAGGTCAAGATTGGTCGCATATGTCTCCAGGACTACCTTTTACTTTTGGTAGCCAAAAAGATATTAGAAATCAGGCTGGAAGCCAAGGTTGGATTACTAAAAGATCTGATTTAAACACACTTTATAAAAGAAATAGCTCACAAAATTTAATATTAAGAAGTACAGTCGAGCCTATAAAAAAATTTAGAATTGAATTAACGGCAAATAAAACTACTTCCAACGATCATACAGAGTATTTTAGATGGGATGATGATATGGATAATTTTAATTCATTTAGTCCAAATAAATCAGGTAGTTATAGTATTTCTTTTATTTCCAGTTGGACAGCATTTAGAAAAGATAATGATGATTATGAATCACACACTTTTAATAACTTCAGAAATTATAGAATAATAATTGCAAATCAATTAGCAGAACAGAATCCTAATTTTAATGGATATATTGATCCTGTAACAGGATATCCTGTTGAGTATGATAATAATGATACTATTCTTACAGGTGGATATGGAGCCACATCTCAGGAGGTTATGATCCCTGCATTTTTAGCTGCATATAGAGGTAAAGATCCTTCTAATTCAAAGTTGACTGAATTTCCAGCAATCCCATTGCCCAACTGGAGAATTACTTATGACGGTTTGATTAAAATTCCTTTTATTAAAAGGAGATTTAAGCAATTTAGTTTAGGACATTCTTACCGTTCTACCTATTCTGTTGGCTCTTATCAAACTAATTTGGATTACGGAAAAGGCGATGAGGTAAATTACAATAATATGAGTTATCATGTTTCTCGTGAAATTTCTCAGGTTACAATTAATGAACAATTCAGTCCTCTTTTTAAAGTTGATATGACATGGAAAAATAGTCTTTTAACTAAAGTTGAATTTAAAAGATCAAGAGTTTTAGCATTATCATTAGCGAACAACCAACTTACTGAAACTGGCTCGCAAGAATATATTATTGCTGTTGGTTATCGAGTTAAAGATGTTGAGTTTAAGATGTTCTCTGGAGGAAAAGGAAAGAAGGTGTCAAGTGATTTGGACTTAAAATTAGACTTTAATATAATGAATAATAAGACAATTATAAGAAAAGTAATAGAGGATGTAGAGCAAATAACTATGGGGCAGCAAGTATTTAAGATTAAATTTTCTGCTGATTATGTAGTAAATCAGAGGCTAAACATTAAAGCATTTTATGATAGAGTTATTACAAATCCTTTTATTTCTACAACTTTCCCAAGCTCAATTACAAATGTAGGATTTAGTTTAAGATTTACCTTAGCAGGATAATTTTGCCGACTGATAAAAAAATGTATTTTTGAAAAAAATTATTAAATGAATTTTCCAGAAGAATTAAAATATACAAAAGACCATGAATGGTTAAGAGTTGAAGAAGATAATATATATGTTGGGATCACTGCCTTTGCTCAAGGTGAACTTGGTGATATTGTATTTGTTGATGTAGATACTGAGGGTGAAGAGCTAGAAAAAGAGGAAGTTTTCGGTTCAGTTGAAGCAGTTAAAACAGTTTCTGATTTATTTATGCCAATAAATGGGGAGGTTTTAGCCTTTAATAAACAGTTAGAAGATGAACCTGAGTTAATTAATTCTGACCCATATGGTGAAGGGTGGATTATTAAAATTGTAGCATCAGATGTAAGCGAATTAAATAGTTTGCTTTCAGCTGAGTCATATAAAGAATTAGTAGGTTAAAAAATAAAAATTATGGAACCAAAAAAGAATCCAGATATTAGTCTTGAGAAAAAGAAAGGTCTTTTCTTTCAGATTGGCTTAGTTATTACTCTTGTTATTATTTTAGGTGCTTTTGAGTGGAAAAGTTATGACAAAGTGGTTTATAATTTAGGGCAGTTAAATCTTGATGATTTAGAAGAAGAAATTATCCCAATTACAAAACAAGAGGTAAAACCACCACCACCACCACCACCACCACCCGAGATAATTGAAATTGTTGAGGATGATGTAGAGATTGAAGATGAAATTGAAATTGAAGATACTGAATCAGATGAAGATGTAGAAATTGAGATTGAGGAAGAGGATGATGAGGAATTCTTTATGGTTGTTGAGAATATGCCAGAATTTCCTGGAGGTGATTTAGGGCTTATGAGATACATTCAGAAAAATGTAAAGTACCCTGCAATTGCAAAAGAATATAATATTACAGGTAAGGTTTATGTAAGTTTTATTGTTGATAAAAAAGGATCTGTCACAAATGTAAAAATTGTAAGAGGAGTTGATAAAAACTTAGATGCAGAGGCAATGAGAGTCGTAAAATCTTTACCTAAATATAAGCCAGGAAAACAAAGAGGGAAATCAGTTAGAGTAATGTTTACAATTCCTATTAACTTTACTTTGAACTAGCATTTAGTTTATAGATAAAAATAGAAAAGCCGAGCATTTGCTCGGCTTTTCTATTATAATTTTGAATTAAGTTTTATTTAAAACATCAACACATATTTTCTGGTTTTACCCAAGTATCAAATTCTACTTCAGTTAAGAATCCTAGATTAATGCTTTCTTCTTTTAAGGTTGTTCCATTTTGATGAGCAGTTTTAGCAATTTTTGCTGCCTTTTCATACCCAATTTTTGTGTTTAGTGCTGTAACTAACATTAATGAATTATCTAGATTCTTTTTTAGGTTTGCATAATTTGGCTCAATTCCTACTGCACAGTTTTCATCAAAAGAAACACAAGCGTCACCAATTAATCTTGAAGATTGTAAGAAATTAACAGCCATTAAAGGTTTAAAAACATTCAGCTCATAATGCCCCTGCATTCCTCCAACTGAAATTGCTATATCATTACCGATTACTTGAGCACAAACCATAGTTAAAGCTTCAGCTTGAGTAGGATTTACCTTACCTGGCATAATTGATGAGCCAGGCTCGTTTGCAGGAATAGTAATTTCTCCAATTCCACTTCTTGGCCCTGAAGCTAATAGTCTTATGTCGTTTGCAATTTTATTTAAAGAAACAGCTAGTTGTTTTAATGCTCCATGACTTTCAACTATTGCATCATGAGCAGCAAGAGCCTCAAATTTATTATGAGCAGTAATAAAAGGAAGTTCAGTAAAATCAGCAATATATTTAGCTACAATTTCAGAGTATCCTTCAGGAGTATTAATTCCTGTGCCAACTGCAGTTCCTCCTAAAGCTAATTCTGATAAATGAGATAAAGTATTCTTTAAAGCTTTTAATCCGTGATTTAATTGAGAGGCATAACCAGAAAATTCTTGACCTAGTGTAAGTGGAGTAGCATCCATTAGGTGTGTTCTTCCAATTTTCACCACATTCATAAATCGTTTTGATTTAGCATCAAGTGTATTTCTTAATTGCTCTACTCCTGGAATTGTAGTTTCAATAATCATTTTGTAAGCTGCAATATGCATCCCAGTTGGGAAAGTGTCATTAGAACTTTGTGATTTATTTACATCATCATTTGGGTGAATTGTTTTTTCAGTATCTTCTAAACTTCCCCCATTTATAACATGAGCCCTGTTTGCAATTACCTCATTTGTATTCATATTAGATTGTGTTCCACTTCCAGTTTGCCAAACAACTAAAGGAAATTGATTATCATGTTTCCCTTCTAGAATCTCGTCACAAACATTTGAAATCAAATCTCTTTTTGCTGATGACAAAATGCCTAATTTACAATTAGTATGTGCAGCTGCTTTTTTTAGATAAGCAAATCCATAAACAATTTCTAAAGGCATACTTGAGGATGCTCCAATTTTAAAGTTATTTCTACTCCTTTCGGTTTGTGCCCCCCAGTATTTTTCTGAAGGAACTTTAACTTCTCCCATTGTATCTTTTTCTATTCTATATTTCATCTTAAAATGTTTTGATAGTTTTATTTGTTGTTGTTTCTTTGCGCTAAATTAATAATTATGAAATTTCTAGGCTTTTTAATCTTTGTTTTTGTTATCCTAATGGCTTTTTGGGGAGTATTCTTCTTGGCTGGAGTAATTCCTTATTTTATTTATGTTTGGGTAAAGGAAGGTAAGTTAGAAAAGGATCAAATCCCTAGCTAAATAAATTTAGCACATTCTCAGGCGGCCTTCCTATTATTGCTTGTGTATTTGAAGTAACTATTGGTCTTTCCATTAGCTTAGGATTGTCAACAAGTGCTTTGATGATATCATTATCACTCATTTCTTTTCCTTTATATTTCTCTTTCCATATTGTTTCTTTTATTCTTACTAAGTTTATAGGTTTAAGCTTCATTTTCTCTAAAATAAGTTTATAATCATCAAATTCTAGAGGTTCATTCAAGTACTCTATAATTTCATAATTATCTGTTTTCTGTTTAATCAAATCAAGTGTTTGCCTGCTTTTACGACATCTAGGATTATGATATATCTTCATTTGTTTAATATTTTATTTTTGCCCGAACTCCATCAAAAAAGCCTTTATGAACGAATTTAAATCACCATTTAATACTGCATCAGGATTTGATGACTCATGATTTGTTCTTAAATCTTTTACCATTTTATAAGGGTGTAAGACATAATTTCTTATCTGCGAACCCCATTCTATCTTTTTCTTACTTCCTTCAAGTTTGTCTTTTTCTTCTTGTTTTTTTCTGATTTCTAGCTCATATAGCTGTGATTTTAAAAGTTGTATTGCTTTTGCTTTATTTTCTAATTGTGACCTAGATTCAGAGTTCTCAATTATTATTCCTGTTGGTTCGTGCTTCAATCTAACTGCCGATTCAGTTTTATTCACTCCTTGCCCACCAGCACCACTAGCTCTAAAAGTGTCCCAGCTTACATCTGAAGGATCTAAATTTATTTCAATACTATCATCAGCAAGTGGATAAACAAAAACAGATGCAAAAGTAGTGTGTCGTTTTGCGTTAGAATCAAAAGGTGAAATTCTTACTAGCCGATGTACGCCATTTTCTCCCTTTAAATGTCCGTACGCAAAATTACCAGAAAGTTCTAGAGTTACAGATTTTATTCCAACTGGTTCAGACTTTTGTATATCTAGAATTTTTACTTTATAATTATTTTTCTCTCCCCACATCACATACATTCTCATTAGCATTTCTGCCCAATCTTGACCTTCAGTTCCCCCGGCTCCAGGGTTTATTGTCAAAACTGCTGACATGCTATCTTCCTCAGCACTTAACATGTTTTTAAACTCTAAATCTTCAACCGAAATTTGTGTGATTTTAAATTGTTCTTTTAATTCATCTTCTGAAGCTCCAAGTTCTAATAATACAGATAGTTCTTGAATATTTAATTCAATTAAATCATAAGATTTAAGCCAACTTTTTAGTCCACTTAATTTCTTTAAGAGTAGTTCCGCATCTTTTGGATTGTCCCAAAATCCATTTTCTTGTGATTTTTTTTCGAGATTTCCTACGTCCTTTTCTTTGGTAGAAATATCAATAAACTTATGGAGCTCAACTTTTCTTTTGTTTAAGGAATTAATATTTTCTTGGTTTACCATTGTACAAAAATACTTATTTATTACTAAACTCTCTGATTTTATCCCATACCAAATTGCCTTCAAATCCTCTTTGGATTAAAAAACTTGCAATTTTCTTTTTTCTTGTAAAATGATTTTTGTCTTTTAAACTATTATTTTTCTTCTCAAGAAGATTATTTAATAGAATTTCATATTCTATATCTTTTATTTCCTTAAGCCCTTTGTTAATGCAGATGTTTGAGATTTGCTTCTTTCTTAATTCATTGGTAATTTTTATTCTCCCCCACTTTTTAATTCGGAATTTTCCTCTACAGTAAGATTTTGCATAGCGTTCTTCATCTATGTATTTGTCAGTGATTAGTATTTCCAAAATATGATCTTGAGAAAATACTAAAAGTCCCCATTCTTTCATTTTTTGAATCACATCAAATTGGCATCTATCTTGTAAAGCACAAAATTTTTTCAATCTATCAAGTGCTATTTTAATGTCATAAACTCTCTTATTGCGCATCTATCAAAAGTAGTAAATATCAAATTAAATACTACTTTTACAGGCGTGAAAAATAAACAAGCAATTACATTACTATTTCTAGCTAATATTATTTCTGGACTAGCACAAGGAATAAGTATGGTTGCTATCCCTTGGTATTTCGTAAAAGTAGTTGCTCGCCCAGAAGTTTTTGCGAATGCTTATTTTCTAATTACATTTGGCACTCTTTTCTGGGGTATTTACGCAGGTACACTTGTTGATAGATATTCTAGAAGAAATCTGTTTGTCATTATAAATATCATTTGCGGATTATTTATCGGAAGTGTAGCTGTTTTTGGAATTTATACTGCTTATTTATCAGACCTATTAGTGATTTTAGTTTTTGGTATTACAATAGTTAATTACAATATTCATTATCCTAATTTGTATGCTTTTGGGCAAGAAATTACAGAGCCTAAAAATTATGGAAAATTAAATTCTTATATTGAGGTGCAGGGACAAGTTACTTCTGTTTTAGCTGGTGCTTTTGCAGCACTTTTACTTACAGGAACTACTAATAATGTTTTAGAAATTGGAGGACTCACTTTTTATTTCCCTTTTAATATTGAACAGTGGGAAATCTATGAGGTTTTTATGATGGATGCAATTACTTATTTAGGTGTGATATTTATTTTTCTACTAATGAAGTACACTCCTATTTCAAAAGATAAAATACACACTTCTGGTATTTTTGATAGACTAAAGGGAGGGTTTTCTTATCTTAAAAATAATCAAATAATTTTTATTTTTGGGTTTTTCTCTTCATTTCTTTTTGCATTCACTTTAGTAGAAGTGCATGTAATACTCCCTTCTTATGTAGATAAATTTTTAAAGATGGATGGAAATATTTATGCTTCTGCTGAAATTTATTATTCATTTGGGGCTATTATGGCGGGAATACTCATACTAAGAATATTTAAGAAATTCAACACTGTTTTTGGCATAATTGTTTTGATGATAGCGGTGTCGTTTGCTTTCTATGCGATGGCAATTTACAATATATTGTGGGTATTCTTTCTAGGGAATTTTATATTAGGAATCACAAATGCAGGTGTCAGAATACTAAAAACAACTTACCTATTTAATCATGTTCCTAATAATTTAATAGGCAGAACTAATTCAGTATTTGGCTTTTTAAATACTATTATTCGAATGGTGTTAATTGGATTTTTTGCATTGCCTTTTTATCAGATATCAGATAATATTCGTTACGGTTATTTAACAGGAGTAATTATGATGATTATAGCTGTAATACCGTTAATTATTTGGTACAAAAGGATTCTTGCTGTTGAAAGAAATTAGTTTTACTTTACAACAGTATATTGTAATAAATGTAGTCTTTCATCAGCTGAAATTGTAATTCTTCTGTCAAATTTATTGCTCCATTCTTTACTTATTGATGAAGAGAACCACCCATCTTTTTTATTAATATATGATGCTACAAAAGGATGAGTAGAAATATGAATATTACCCTTAGTTGTTTCACTTAAATTGTGCAATTTAGTTTCAATTTGATCAACTAAAAGTAAACTTGAATCAATTTTCCCTTTACCTGAACACATTGGGCAATTTTCTTGAGTGTCAATATTCATCTCAGGCTTTACTCTTTGCCTAGTAATTTGTATTAAGCCAAATTTTGTTGGAGGTAACACATGATGTTTTGCCTTATCAGTACTCATGAATTCTTTCATCTTATCCGTCAAGATTTTTCTATTTTTTTCTTGTTTCATGTCAATGAAATCCACAACAATAATTCCACCCATATCTCTTAGGCGTAATTGTCTCGCAACCTCTTCAGCAGCTTCTAAATTAACGGCAAGTGCATTGTCTTCTTGGTTCTTTTTAGAATCAACTTTCTTTCCGCTGTTTACATCAATTACATGCAGAGCCTCAGTATGTTCAATTACTAAATATACACCTTTTTTCATAGTTACATTTTTTCCAAATGCACTTTTTATTTGCTTAGTGACATTAAATTCTTGAAAGATTGGAGTTTCTTTCTTATGTAATTTCACAATTTTTTCTTGATCTGGAGCAATTATAGAAAGATATTCTTTTAGTTCATTTTGTAGTTCAGAATTGTTTACATGAATACTATTAAATTTTGCAGACAACAAATCTCTAAGAATAACAGATGATTTGTTGAGTTCTCCATGAATTCTGGTATTTGGCTGAGCGTCTTTTAATTTCTTGCTAATTCCTTGCCATTTTTTGTAAAGATTCTTAAGATCCTTATCTAGTTCTGCAACTTTTTTCCCTTGAGCTACGGTCCTGACAATCACACCAAAGCCATGTGGCTTTATACTTCTAATTAATTTCTTTAATCTGCTTTTTTCTTCAGCACTATCAATTTTTTGTGAAATTGAAACTCTATCAGAAAATGGCATTAAAACCATATATCTTCCAGCTAATGAAATTTCAGTTGACAATCTAGGCCCTTTAGTAGATATAGGTTCTTTTGAAATTTGTGCTAAAACTAAATCCCCACCTTTTAGAGCATCATTTATTTTTCCATCTTTCTCAAGATTAACTTCTTTTTTAAAGTTTTTTAAAGATGCAGTATTCAATTTTTTATCAACTGCTCTTCTAGTAAATTTCTTAATAGATTTGAATTGAGGTCCAAGATCAAGGTAGTGCAAAAATCCATCTTTCTCATATCCTACATTTACGAATGACGCATTTAAGCCAGGAACTGTCTTTCTGACCTTCCCTAAGTAAATGTCACCTACTGAAAAATTGTTATCGTGCTTTTCTTTATGAAGTTCAATAAGAAGTCCATCACGCAATAATGCAATTACAACTTCAGAAGGCCTTGAGTCGATTATTAGATCGTATTTCATGGCGTTTCGTTTAAGAGAATAAGTTTAAACTAGAGTTTATTTAGTTTTATGTCTATTTTTTCTTGAACGCTTCTTGCGTTTGTGGGTAGCGATTTTTAATCTTTTCTTTTTCTTTGCTCCTGACATATTTTATATTTTTAACCTTATTTAAAGTTTATTTTAAATTCTTTTTTACTTCCTCTACAAATACTTTTGCCGGCTTAAAAGCTGGAATATGGTGCGCTGGGATAATAATAGTTGTATTTTTCTTGATATTTCTACCAGTTTTTTCTGCTCTTTTCTTTGGCTTAAAAGTTCCAAATCCTCTTAAGAATACAGCTTCATTCGCTGATATAGACTCTTTTATTTCATTCATCATTGATTCTACTATTGCTAAGGTAGTTAATTTTTCAACTCCTGTGCTTTGTGCAATTTTACTAACAAGTTCAGCTTTTGTCATTTTTTTTCTTTATTTTTTAATTTCTTGACTATTTTTGAGCCCGCAAATATATTAAAATAATTTGCTCTACAGCAATGACTTATGATTTTTTAATTTGCTTACAACTTTATTTATCAATTAGTTATGGATTTTTCAGACATCTTATCGCAATGGTATGCAATCAATAAAAGAGATTTGCCTTGGAGAAGTACGGTAAATCCTTATTATATTTGGCTTTCTGAAATTATTTTGCAACAAACAAGAGTAGATCAGGGCTTGCCTTATTATTTAAAATTTATTGATACTTTTCCTGTTGTTGAAGATCTAGCTAATGCTGATGAGGATTTAGTTTTAAAGCTTTGGCAAGGATTGGGATATTATTCAAGAGCTAGAAATTTGCAATTTTCAGCTAAACTAATTCTTTCAGAATTTGGCGGTAATTTCCCTGATAATTATACTGATATACTTAAATTAAAAGGTGTGGGGTCTTATACTGCAGCAGCAATTTCATCTTTTTCATTTGGGTTGCCTTTTGCTGTGTTGGATGGTAATGTAACTAGGGTTTTGAGTAGGGTTTTTGGTATCCAAACTCCATTTGATACTTCTGTGGGAAAGAAACAATTTCAAAAATTAGCTCAAGAATTATTAGATAAAAAAAACCCAGCTGAATATAATCAGGCAATTATGGAATTTGGAGCACTACAATGTACCCCAAAATCTCCTAAATGCAATGATTGTCCAATTGCAAATGATTGTATTGCTTTTAATACAAATACCGTTTCTTTATTGCCGATAAAATCAAAAAAAATAAAAGTAAAGAACCGATTTTTGCATTTTCTGGTTGTTAATAAAAATAATGAGGTGCTAATTGGTAAGAGGAAGATCGGCATTTGGCAAGGGTTATATGAATTCCCTTTTTTAGAGTTTGATGAGAATCTAAATGAAAAATGTGTTTTAAAATCATCTTTATGGATTAATTTTTTTATGGATTCTGTAAAACAAATTTCATCGATTTCGGAGGTGTACATTCATAAGTTATCACACCAAAAAATTCATGCAAAATTTTGGGAAATAGATGTGAATTCTTTTTTCTCTTCTGATTTTAAAATTGTCAAATTTAATGAATTGCAAAAGTATCCTGTTTCTTCTTTAATAGAAAAATATTTAAACTCAAGGATTAACGATTAGAATTTTATATATTTGTTGAAATTATAATTTAAAACATAAAGCATGGCTGGAGTGAATAAAGTGATTTTAATTGGAAATTTAGGCAAAGACCCTGAAGTTAGATATCTGGATAATGGAGTTGCTGTTGCTAATTTTTCATTAGCGACTACTGAGAATTATAAGAACAAAGAAGGCGAAAAAGTGAGTCAGACAGAGTGGCATAATATTGTACTTTGGAGAGGGCTTGCTGAAGTTGCAGAAAAGTGGATGAAGAAAGGGTCATCAGTTTATGTTGAAGGTAAAATCAGAACAAGGAAATGGGAAGATAAAGATGGAAATACTAGATATTCTACTGAAATTTTAGGTGACAATATAACCATGTTAGGAGGGAAGCCATTATCTGTAACTCCTGTAGAAGTAGGTACAGCTACAGATAAAAAAGATGATTTACCATTTTAATTAAAATTTAGAAATTGGAAGAAGTTCCCGTCAGTTTATTATTATCAATATTTAGTGGAATAGAATTTAACCTGCTTAGTGCAGATGTTCTGTTTAGTTTTTTAGCAATTATTTTGCTTATTGTTTCATCTGCTTTTATTTCAGGTGCTGAAGTTGCGTATTTTTCTTTAGATTCTTCAGAGTTAGAAGAATTAGAAAGTGATGGTGATGGTGTTTTAAAGCTTCTTAAAAAACCAAACGAACTTTTAGCTACTATATTAATAGCAAACAATTTTATTAACGTTGGGATAGTTGTTATTTCAGCTTTTCTGACCTCAATTGCTATTGTTTTTCCTGAGGGATCTAATTTAGAATTTATTTTTCAAGTTGTTGTTATCACATCTTTATTAGTACTTTTTGGTGAAATAACTCCAAAGGTTTATGCAAACAATAACCCAAAATTATTTGCAATAAGAATAATGAAGCCATTACTTTTATTACAAAAAATATTTTATCCGTTAAGTTATATTTTAGTTACCACAACTAGCTTTATTGATAAACGAATTGAAGCTAAGCATAAAGAGATTTCGGTTGAAGAGATTTCAAAAGCTTTAGATATTACTGAACACGAAAGTAAGGAAGAGGAGAGAAGAATTTTAAGATCAATTGTTGAGTTTGGAAATACGGATGTTAAGGAAATTATGAAATCAAGAGTTGATGTTTTGGCTATTGATAAGAAAGAAGAATTTTCAAGTGTTTTAAAAATGATTGTAAGCTCAGGATATTCAAGAATACCTGTGTATGAAGAACAGTTTGATAACGTTTTAGGGATTTTATATATAAAGGATTTAATACCTCATTTAGATAAAGGTAATGATTTTGATTGGCAAAGTCTTTGTAGAACTGCCTATTTTGTGCCTGAAACTAAGATGATAAATGATTTGCTTAAAGAGTTTCAAGTAAAGAAAAATCATTTGGCAATTGTTGTGGATGAATATGGAGGAACATCAGGAATTGTAACTTTGGAAGATGTTCTTGAAGAAATAGTTGGCGAGATAAATGATGAGTTTGATGTGGATGATAATATTTATTCAAAATTAGATGCAAATAATTTTATTTTTGAGGGAAAAATTTCATTAATTGATTTCTTAAAAACTGTAAAAGGTGAACTTGACTTTTTTGACGAATTAAAAGGGGAGTCTGACTCTTTAGCTGGCTTAGTTTTAGAGCTAAAGGGTAAAATACCAAAAATTGGTGAGGTTTGTAAAATCCCTCCATATATTATGGTAGTTGAATCAGCAGATATGAGAAGAATTAAACGATTAAAAGTTACTGTTGATGAGGTTTAAAATATTACTAGTGTTTCCAATTTTATTGCTTGGATGTAGTGAAGATTACACTCCAAAACCAAGAGCTTTTTTTAAGATTGATTTGCCTCAAAAAGATTATATGAAAATAGGCATTAATTGCCCGTTTGAGTTTAATGCTCCAAGTTATTCCGACTTAGTTGAGCTTAATAAAAGTTGTTTTTATAATTTAGAGTTTAAGCATCAAAATGCAATTTTACATTTGACTTATTTGCCTTTAGAAGAAAATCTTCAAGAACACACTGAAGAAAGCAGGAGTTTAGCTTACAAACATGATGTCATGGCGGACGCTATTGCTGAGCAAGTTTATATTAATGATTCTCTAAAAGTTTATGGCATGTTATATGATTATGATGGTATTACCGCAACAGCTGCTCAGTTTTACCTTACTGATAGTGTAAATCATTTCTTTAGAGGAGCTCTTTATTTTAATACAGAAGTGTCAGACTCAATCCTTCCTTTAAATAACTTTTTAAAGAAGGATGTAAAACATTTAATTGAAACATTTAGATGGAAGAATCACTAAAAAACTACTTAACACTTTTGTTTTTAGCAATAATTTGGGGGAGTTCTTTTATTTTGATGAAAAGAGGGCTTGAGGTATTTGATTTTATGCAAGTTGCAAGTCTCAGAATTGTAATTGCATTCCTTTCATTAATCCCGTTTTTACCAAAAGCTTTTCGTAATGTAGAGAAGAAGCACCTTTTACCTATTACCATTATGGCGATTTTAGGAAATGGTATTCCAGCTTTTTTATTTACAAAAGCACAAACTCATTTAGATAGCTCATTGGTTGGCATCTTAAATGCAATAGTTCCTCTTTTTACACTTATTTTAGGAGTCTATTTTTTCAAATCAAAACCATCCAAAGCAAATATTATTGGAATAATGATTGGTTTATTTGGGGCTGTTTTTCTTACCGTAAACAATCTTACTTCAGGTGTAGTTTTAAATATTTATGTTTTACTAGTTGTCTTGGCAACTGTTTTTTATGCAATTAGTGTAAATGTAATTAAAAAATATTTGCATGATTTAAATGCATCTTCTATTACTGCTTTAGCTTTTCTGATTATCGGTCCCTTTGCAATAATTTATTTATTTACTACTGATTTTACCAATCAATTAAGCAGTCATGTAGATGGCTATATGGCTTTAGGATATATTGCCTTGCTTTCAGTTTTAGGAACTTCTTTGGCGGTTATTATTTTTAATAAACTAATTAGTAGATCGTCAGCTATTTTCGCTTCTTCCGTCACTTATTTGATTCCTGTTGTTGCTATACTCTGGGGATTTTTTGATGGGGAAAAGATTACGGCATACCATTTGATAGGGATGTTTATTATATTGAGTGGAGTTTATCTTGTAAATAAAAAAAGCCCAACTAAATAGCTGTGCTTTCCTTTAATTTTAAATAAGATTATTCAATAATAATTTTCTTATCTACACTTCCGTCATTATAAATATAGATTAGAGGGGTATTTCTAGGTTGATTAGTTGTTTCTCTTCCTAAAATATCAACGATTTTAATAAGTTCTCTTTTCTGATTTAGAGTTTCAGAAAATCCAACTGTCCCTGCACATAAATCATGATTTAACATATTTGGTCTGTATTGATTTATTGCAGCAAGCATTCTTGTTTTCTGTCCGTTAGTAAATAAGTTCATGCAAGCATCATTGGTGTAGTCCATGTAATTCATAAACATATCTCCGTCAGCGTTAGTGGTGCTACAAGAATTTGGATTATGCGGATATCCTGGACAGGAGTAGTTTTCTTGTTCTTGAGTTGGAGTATCACTAACATTATCATCTCCACAAGAGCCCCATCCGCCACCCCAAACATGATCTAGGTTTAGCCAATGGCCAATTTCATGGGTTGCTGTCCTTCCTTTATTATATGGGGCCTGTAGTGTTCCAATTGTTCCAAAATAGTTATATCCAATTACAAGCCCATCACCATCACCAATCCAATTACTTGGAGGGGTTGCATAGCCTAAAAGACCGCTACCTAAATCACACACCCAAACATTTAAATAATCATCATTTGGCCAGTTGTCAGCTCCTCCAGCTGAGGAAGTATGTATGTCGCTATTCATTCCAAACTGGCCATGGCTAGTTTGCACTCGATTAATACCATTTGTAGGCTGTCCGATTGGATCAGTTGTTGCAAGACAAAATTCAATTTCTGTATCAGCTGCAATACCTTGCCATACATTAGGAGTGTTAATTGCATCAATATTTGTTCTTCTATAATCCTTATTCAAAGCATCAATTTGAGATTGAATTTGAGCATCAGAAATATTATGTGTATTTGTTTTCCAAACAACATGAACCACTACTGGGATAGTGATTATTGTTTTTTCGTTATGCTTGGGATGGTCTTTAATCCATTGCACTGTTTGAGAATTTACTTTTGCTCTTGCTTTAGCGTATTCTGGATGATCTGACATCATTTTTTCAGTAATTGCTGTTGTTCCACATCTTTCTTGTGCATTTAAAAATAAAGTTGATGCTATTAATAGCGTTGTAAGTATTTTTTTCATTTTTTTTTTATTAATGCAAATTTAAGTTATTTACCGATATAGTACGTACTAATGTTTATCCTTTCTTAGCTATACAAAAAAAGAGGGTAAATTTTTGCTCATTTTCTGAGATTGTTTACTTTTGCAGACCATTTTAAAAAAATAAATAATAATGTACGCAATAGTTGAGATAGCAGGGCAACAATTTAAAGTTGAAAAAGATCAGCAGATATTTGTACACAGGTTAGAAACAAAAGAAGGATCAAAAATTGATTTTGATAAAGTTCTTTTGTTAGATGATTCTGGTACTGTAAATGTTGGCGCCCCAGCTATAAAAGGAGCTAAAGTAACTGCAAAAGTACTTGAGCACTTGAAAGGCGATAAAGTAATTGTCTTTAAAAAGAAAAGAAGAAAAGGATACAAAGTTAAAAACGGTCACAGACAGTATTTAACAAAATTAGAAATCCTTAAAATTGATGCTAAAGCTCCAGCTGCCAAAAAAGCGGCACCAAAAAAGGAAGCTAATCCAGTAGCAAAAAAAGCACCAGCTAAAAAGACTACAGCTAAAAAGACTGCTGCTAAAAAAGCACCAGCTAAAAAGATTGCTGCTAAAAAAGCACCAGCTAAAAAGACTACAGCTAAAAAAGCTGAATAATAAGAACAAGAAGAAATAAAAACTTTATACAATGGCACATAAGAAAGGAGCGGGTAGCACAAAGAATAATAGAGAATCGCAAAGTAAACGATTAGGTGTTAAAATATTTGGTGGTCAAGCCATCATAGCTGGTAACATTATTGTTCGCCAAAGAGGTACAGTACACAATCCAGGAGAAAATGTTGGAATAGGAAAAGATCATACTTTATTTGCATTAACTGATGGTAAAGTGAAATTTACTAAAAAGAGAAATAATAAATCCTATGTTTCAGTAGTAAACTAAGGATTGCAGTAATTTATAATTTATAAAAAACTCTTGAGCAATCAAGAGTTTTTTTTATTTACATTTGTTCCTGATTTATAAATATATTAGATGTTACATATAAATAAGATAAGAGATAATAGAGATAGTTATATAGAACAATTAAAGATTAAGAATTTTGATGCTTTCACTTTAATAGATGCTGTTATATTCAAAGATGATGAGCGTAAAGTAACTCAGCAAAAGGCAGATGAGTTATTATCCAAAGCGAATCAGTTGGCCAAGCAGATTGGTGAATTGTATAAAACAGGTAAGGTTGCTGAAGCAAATATATTAAAGAAAGAATCTTCAGCCATTAAAGAAAGCTCAAAAACTTTGCAAACTAAGCAAGGCGAACTTGAAAAAAAAATTCAAGATATTTTAGTTCAGATTCCTAATATTCCCCACCCTACCGTTACTGAAGGCAAATCAGATGCTGATAATGTTACCCTTAAAGAAGTAGGAGCTATTCCAACTTTAATGGAGGGTGCTAAACCGCACTGGGAGTTAACTTCTGATTATAATCTTATTGATTTTGAATTAGGAAATAAAATAACTGGGGCCGGATTTCCTGTTTATGTAAACAAGGGAGCAAAACTACAAAGAGCGTTAATTTCTTATTTTCTAGATAAAAATACTGATGCAGGTTATATTGAATATTTACCACCACATTTAGTAAATGAAGCATCAGGATTTGGGACAGGACAATTGCCCGATAAAGAAGGTCAAATGTATCATGCTATTGAGGATGACTTATATTTAATTCCTACTGCTGAAGTTCCTGTAACTAATTTTTTTCGTGATGTTATAGTAAAAGAATTTCCAATAAAATGTACAGCTTACACTCCTTGTTTTAGGAGAGAAGCTGGGTCTTATGGTAAAGAAGTTAGAGGGTTAAATAGATTACATCAATTTGATAAAGTAGAAATTGTACAAGTTCAACATCCAGAAAAATCTTACGAAACCTTAGATGTTATGGTACAACATGTCGCAAGTATTTTGGATGAACTTGAATTGCCATACAGAATACTGAAATTATGTGGGGGTGATTTAAGTTTCACTGCTGCATTAACTTTCGATTTTGAAGTATATTCTGCTGGGCAAGAAAGATGGTTAGAAGTAAGTTCTGTTTCTAATTTTGAAAGCTACCAAGCAAATAGATTAAAGTTAAGATATAAGGATGATAATGGAAAGACTCAACTTTGTCATACTCTTAATGGAAGTGCGTTAGCTCTTCCTAGAATCTATGCAGCTTTAATTGAAAATAATCAAACTGCTAAGGGAATTATAATTCCAAAAGCATTACATCCTTACACAGGATTTGATATCATAAAATAATGCGTTTACTATTAGTATTAATGCTGAGTTCGGTTTTTTCTTTTGCACAAAAAAGCGAACAACAATTAGCGTATCAATACTATATAAATGGGGAGTATGATAAAGCAATTTCTATCTATGAAGAATTAATGGATGAGCACTTTTCAGTTGCATATTATAATCCTTATTTCACCTCACTTTTAAAGGTTGAAGATTTTAAATCAGCTGAATATTTAGCTAAAAAGCTAGTCAAAAAGCATCCAAAAAGTTTAAGCTATCAGTTAGAATTAGCTGTAGTTCAGGAGCAATCTGGAAATACTAAAAAAGCAGAAAGATCGTATAAAAGATTATTTGCAAAAATCGATGGAAGGCAATCACAAGCTATAAATTTAGCAAATACTTTTAGTAGATATGAAATGTATCAAAAAGCTTTGGATGTATATGCTATTGCTCATAAAATAAACTCTCAAAACAATTTTGGGACACAAAAAGCACACCTTTTTTCTTTACAAGGGAAGGTTGAGTTAATGATTGCTCAGTACCTTGATGTTATGGAGCAAAATCCAAGACAAAAGCAAATGGTTACATCTAAAATTCAAAGGTTTCTAGATAATGACGGAATTAAAAGCGATAAGAATTATCAATTGGTTAAAAAGGCGTTATTGCAAAAAGTAAGAAGTGAAAAAGTTAGAACTGATTTTACTGAAATGTTGATTTGGCTTTTTATTCAAAATCATCAATTTAAAATGGCTTTACTACAAGCTAAAGCTCTTGATAAACGAACTAATTCACATGGTGAGGGAGTTTATGATTTAGCTGATTCTTTTTTGGATAAAGAATACTATGATATAGCAATTGAAGCTTATGAATATGTTATACGTAAAGGTAAAAAAAACTACCTTTATATTGATGCTAACATTAATAAATTATATGCTCTTACAAAGAGATTGTCAAGTCCAAATAATGATATTAGTATTTTGGAAGATGCTTATCAACAATTAATTACTGAGCTAGGGTATAATAGAAGTACAGTTATTTTGCTTTCAAACTATGCACATTTTAAAGCTTTCTATTTACATGATTTAGGAGCTGCTGAAACTCTGCTTTTGGATGCAATGGAAATTTCAGGCATTGATAATTATGATTTGGCTGAATGTAAAATGGAATATGCTGATATTCTTTTGTTGCAAGGAAATATTTGGGAATCATTATTGTATTTTTCTCAAGTTGAGAAAGATTTTAAAGAACATCCGATTGGTCATGAAGCAAAACTAAGAAGAGCTAAAATTTCTTATTTTCAAGGAGATTTTCAATGGGCACAAGCGCAATTAGAAACTTTAAAAGCATCCACATCTAAACTAATTGCTAATGATGCTATGGAACTTTCACTTCTGATAACGGATAATTATAACTTAGATACTACTGAGATTTCAATGCGAGCCTTTGCAAAAGCTGATTTACTTTCTTATCAGCAGAAGTATGATAAAGCAATTGTAAAATATGATTCTGTTCTTACAACTTTTTCTGGTCATTCTCTTTCTGATGAAATTTACATGAGAAAGGCACAGATTTATTTTAATCAAGCTAATTATGAACTTGCTTTGCTTGAGTACGAGAAGATTGAAAAAGATTGGGCCTATGATATTTTAGCTGATGACGCACTTTATAATAGAGCAAAGATTTATGATGATATTTTCGATGACAAAGAGAATTCTATGAAAATTTATGAGTATATTTTACTAGAACATAATAGTAGTATATATGTTGCTGAATCAAGAAAAAGGTTTAGAGAATTGAGAGGTGATAATTTAAATACAGAAAAATAATGATAATTTATAATGTAACTGTAAATGTTGATGAATCCATTGCTAAGGAATGGTTAAACTGGATGCAAGAAACGCATATTCCTGAAGTAATGACTGCTGGAATTTTTCTAAAATCACAGATTAACAGAGTAATTACTCAGGATGATACTGGAAGCACTTTTGCTATAGCTTATACTTGTCCTTCAATGAAGGATTTGCATCAATATCAAATAAATTTTGCTACTGAATTAGAACAACAACATGTGGCTCGTTATGGAGATAAAGCAGTTGCTTTCCGTACTTTGATGGAGGTTATTCAAGAGTATTAATTCCTATTTTGAAAAAAGTTATTAAGGTATATTTACAATTAGAAGAGCATGTCCTTTTAATGATAAAGGCTGAATTTTTTGTGCAGTTAATTGGAGCCGCTTTCTTCTTGATTTTAAATATCTATTTGGCAAAGCAGGGTTTTTCTGATCCTGAGATAGCCAATTTTATTTCCTATCGTTTTCTGGCAGTTATGTTGTTGGCATTTCCTTTAGGTTTTTATATAAAAGGAAAGCCATTAAAACCCTTTTTTATTTTAGGTAGTTTAGGTGTGCCTACGGTTGCTATTGCACTTGTTTTAGCTATACAGTATGGGTTGTATCACTATTTGCCTGCCTTATTTATTTTGTGGGGAGTCGTTTTTACTTTGTTTCAAGTAAGCTCCTTGCCTTATGTAATGCGAAATACTTCAGTTGCTAATCAATCGCATGCTATATCATTGAATTATGCTACGCATAGTTTTGGTACAATTTTAAGTGGAATAATGATCTTTGGTTTTGGGCAGTTTATGCGAGTGATGGATGAAGGAGTCATTCTATTATTCATTGCTGTGCTAGGTTTTTTTGGGGTGTATTATCTGTTAAAAATGAAAGTGGATGTTGTTGTCCCAGTCAAAAAAGGTTTGAAATGGAAATCCTATGATTGGGACTTGTTACTTAAAGCAATTGTCCCAACTATTATTATTGCTATTGGGGCAGGACTAACCATTCCTTTTATTAATTTATTTTTCTTTCATAATTTTCAAATAGATTCTAAAGGCTTTGCAGTAATCGGTGGTGTGGCTAGTATATTGGTTGCGTTTTTATCTTTGCTTGTTCCTAATGTTAAGAATAAATTGGGTTTTAAAAAGGGAATAACTTATACTCAAACTACTGCTGTACTTGCATTGATTGCTTTGGCCACTACTGAGTTTTTTACAAGTTATTGGTGGGCTTTTCCAGTAGCTGCTTTGTGCTTTTGGGTGCGTACACCACTTATGAATATGGCAGCCCCTATGACATCTGAGCTTACTATGAATTATGTAGGAAAGAAAAACCAAGAAATGCTGAGTGCAATTATGGCGGCAATTTGGAGTGGAAGTTGGTTTTTTAGCTCCCAAATATTCAGGTACTTAAAAGCTGAGGGGTTACCTTACGCCTATATTTTTTATATCACAGCTGTATTGTATGGTTTTGGGGTGTTTATGTATTACCTTTTGGTGTTAGATTATGAAAGGAGGAAGTAATTGGTCTTTATTTGTCTTTACCCATAATCTTAAGCTTCCTTGTAAAAAAGAGAGCTCTAAAGAATAGGACACCTTATTTAGTGGAAGCTTTATTACTATTTTCATAATCATTGTAATAAAAAACCCAGACAATTGTCTGGGTTTTTTTATATTTCAACATTTAAGTTTACTATATTATCATTCCAGCAGCAACTGTTTCGTTTGTTGCTTCATCGACCAAAATAATACTACCAGTATTTCTGTTTCTTTTGTAACTATCAAAGAATAATGGTTTAGTTGTACGGATTGTAATTCTACCGATATCATTTAATCCAATTTCTAAATCATCTTGATTTCTATGTAAAGTATTGATGTTCATTTTGTATTTTACTTCTTTTATAATACATCTTGCAGTTTGGCTTGTATGTCTAATAGTATATTTCCCTCTTGAATTCATCTTCTTATCATTCATCCAGCAAATCATAACATCAACATCTTGCTCAATAGTTGGCTTATTATTTTCTCTTACTAACATATCCCCTCTACTGATGTCAATATCATCTTCTAAAGTCATGCAAACCGACATAGGAGAAAAAGCTTCTTCAACCTCACCATTAAAAGTATCAATAGTTTTAATTTTTGAAGTAAATCCTGAAGGAAGTACGGTTACATCATCTCCTGGTTTGAAAACTCCACCTTCAACTCTACCAGCATACCCTCTGTAATCAGGATGTTCAGCAGATTGTGGTCTAACAACATATTGTATAGGGAACCTACAATCTACATGGTTTTGGTCGGATCCAATATGAATATTTTCTAAAAGATGCATTAAAGTTGATCCATCATACCAATCCATATTTTCAGATCTATTCACAACATTATCTCCATTTAGTGCTGAAATAGGAATAAAACGAACATCTTTAATCTCTAATTTTGTTGCAAAATTCTCAAAATCCTTTTTTATATTATCAAAAGCTTCTTTACTGTGGTCCACTAAATCCATCTTATTAATACAAACTGCAATGTGAGGAATTTGTAAAAGTGATGCAATAAATGCATGTCTTTTAGTTTGTTCGGTTACTCCATGCCTTACGTCTACTAAAAGTAGCGCTAAGTTTGCTGTTGATGCTCCTGTAACCATATTTCTTGTGTACTGGATGTGTCCTGGAGTATCTGCAATAATGAATTTTCTTTTAGGAGTTGCAAAGTATCTGTACGCAACATCAATAGTAATCCCTTGCTCTCTTTCTGATCTTAATCCATCAGTTAATAGCGCAAGGTTTACTCCTTCTTCCCCTCTTTGGATACTTGTTTCTTCTAATAATTCCATTTGATCTTCAAAGATTGCTTTGCTATCGTAAAGTAACCTTCCAATCAAAGTGCTTTTACCATCATCTACACTTCCTGCAGTTGTGAAGCGTAAAAGTTCCATATCTAAATATCCATTCGTTTCGCTCATATAATTTGGTTTTTAAAAGTACCCTTCTTTTTTTCTATCTTCCATGGCTGCTTCCGATCTTTTGTCATCTGCTCTACCTCCTCGTTCAGTAACTCTTGTTGATGCAACTTCTTCAATGATTTCTTCTAGAGTACCAGCATCTGATTCTGCAACGCCAGTACAAGTCATGTCTCCAATAGTTCTACATCTAATAGTTCTTTCTTCCCATTGTTCACTATCTTTTAGTTGGATGTAATTACATTTTCCAAGTAGTACTCCATTTCTGTTTACTACTTCTCTTTTATGAGAGAAATATAATGAAGGTAATTCAATTTTTTCAAGTAAAATGTATTGCCATACATCCATTTCAGTCCAGTTAGAAATTGGAAAAATTCTAAAATGTTCTCCCATTTTCTTTCTTCCGTTAAAAAGGCTCCAAAGTTCAGGTCTTTGATTTTTAGGGTCCCATTGTCCAAATTCATCTCTATGAGAAAAGAATCTTTCTTTAGCTCTTGCTTTTTCTTCATCTCTTCTAGCTCCTCCCATTGCGCAATCGTATTTTCCTTCTTCTAATCCTTCTAAAAGGGTTACAGTTTGCAACCCATTTCTTGATGCATTGATTCCTGATTCTTCAATAGCCGTTCCATTATCAATTGAATCTTGAACATACTTTACGATAATAGTTCCCCCTGTTTCTACCATTAATCTATCTCTAAATTCAATAGTTTCAGGAAAGTTGTGTCCTGTATCAATATGCATTAAAGGGAATGGTACTTTTCCAGGATGAAATGCTTTTCTTGCAAGGTGGAACATAATAATAGAATCTTTTCCTCCAGAGAATAACATTATAGGTTTTTCAAACTGTGCTACCACTTCCCTTAGGATGAAAATTGCTTCGGATTCTAGTTCTTTTAAGTGTGTTAAGTTGTACGAACTCATTTTTACTTGTTTTTTATTATCGGTAAAATATAATCCAAAACTTTCTGTATCGATTCATCTATTGAAAGTTTCGATGTATTTATTTCTATTTTAGGATTTTCAGGAGCTTCAAATGGTGCGCTTATGCCTGTAAAATCTTTTATTTCTCCTTTTCTTGCTTTTTTGTACAGTCCTTTAATATCTCTTTTTTCACAAGTTTCTAATGATGCATTGATATATACTTCAATAAAATTTTCTGCTCCAATTATATTTTCTGCAATCTTCCGGATTTCAATTGTTGGGCTTACAAAACAGTTTAAAGTTACTACCCCACAATTAAGAAAAAGTTTAGATACTTCAGCAATTCTTCTAATATTTTCTGTTCTATCTTCTAATGAAAAAGATAAGTTATTGCTAATTCCCACTCTTACATTGTCACCATCTAAAAGTTGATTTAATATTCCTTTAGAATGTAAATATCTTTCTACTCCTTTAGCTACAGTTGTTTTCCCAGAACCAGAAAGTCCGGTCATCCAAATAACTTTTGATTTTTGATTTAATAACTCTTCCTTTTCTTTTCTCTGAAGAATATCATCAAAAATAGTATATATATATTCTTTTTCTTCTTTCATTTTTAGGCTTGCAAATGTAATAAATTATATTGATTTAAAAAACAACAATTTATCTGACAAATTCCTTAAATTTGGCTTCTATAAAAACAAATAGTATTATTGTGAAAATTGAAGAGTATCTAGATTCTACTTATTTAAAGTTGCCAGAAGAAGCTGGTATTTCTGTTGAAGAAACGGAGGTTATAATTAATAAAATTATTAAAGAAGGAATTGCTTCAAATTTTGCTTGTGTTATGATTCGGCCAAATTTTGTTTCTAAAGCAGTTGAAAAGATTCAAACTTTAAAATCAAAGCTTAAAGTTGGAACGGTTATTGATTTTCCTTTTGGTAATGATAGTACAGAAAATAAAGTTAATGAGGCTAAAGAAGCAATAAGTAATGGAGCATTTGATATTGATTTTGTTTGTGATTATAACTCTTTTAAAAGAGGGAATTATGAAAAATTTGACACAGATATTGTTGAGGGAACAAAAATTTGTTTCGAAAACAAGAAAATTGTAAAATGGATTGTTGAAACTGGAGCCTTGTCAAAAGATGAAATTAGAAATATTTCTAAAAGAATTACAAAGTTGATTCAATCTAATTTTCCAACATTTGTAAAGAATGTTTATATTAAAACTTCCACAGGATATTATGGTGGTTATGGAGCTACTATAATGGATTTGAAAGTTATTAAATCAGTTTCAGGACATTTAAAAATTAAAGCATCTGGTGGGATATCACATTTAAAAGATGCTTTAGATATGATTGAAGCTGGTGCTGATAGGATTGGGACTTCAAAAGCAGTAGATATATTTAACGAAAAGTAAAATGAATTTTAAAGACTTATTAAAAATAGCAATTAATGCCTCAATTAAAGGCGGCCATGCTATAATAAAAGTGTATGCATCTGATTTTGCAGTTGAACATAAGGATGATAAATCTCCTTTAACTCTTGCAGATAAAAATTGTAATGATATAATAGAAAGTTTTCTTCTTAAAACTGAAATCCCTGTATTAAGTGAAGAAGGATCTGTGATTTCTTTTGATGAAAGAAAAAAATGGGAGTACTTTTGGTTGGTTGATCCTTTAGATGGTACAAAAGAATTTATAAAAAGAAATGGGGAGTTTACTGTGAATATTGCTTTGATCCATAATGGGAATCCAATTATGGGTGTGATTTATGTCCCTGTTAAAGAAGAACTTTATTTTGCAATGGAAGGTCTAGGTTCTTATAAAATTAGCAGAAATGCTGTTATTTCTGATTTAGATGGTTTAATTAAAAAATCTAATAGGCTTCCGATTGATTATAAACGAGAGAATTATGTTATTGTTGGCTCTCGCTCTCATATGTCAGCAGAAACAAAAGAGTTTTTTGATGAAAAGAAAAAAGAACACGGTAATATTGAAGTTAGGGCAGTTGGATCTTCTATTAAATTATGTATGGTTGCTGAAGGAAAAGCAGATGCATATCCAAGATATGCACCTACAATGGAGTGGGATACGGGTGCGGGAGATGCAATTTGTAGAATGGCAGGGCTTCAAGTTCTTCAATATAATACTGATATCCCAGTTGAATACAATAAAGAGAATTTATTGAATCCTTGGTTTTTAGTAAAATAAAATCATGAAAGAACAATTCCTTAAAGCCTTAGAGGATAAAGATTTTTCCGAACTCTTTAAAAAAGGAGGGGTTTCCTTATTTTTAAGAATTGGTGGGCAGGTATTGGGATTTTTAATGTCTTTTGTTGTTGCGCATTATTTTGGAGCAAAAGGATTAGGGAACTATTTGTTAGCAATTGTTGTTCTTAGAATTTTTACTCTTGTATCTAAACTTGGGTTAGATACTTTTTCTATCAGGTTTATTGCTTCATTTGCTAAACAAGGTAAATGGAAAAGTATTCAGCTTTTTAGAAAAAAGATAATTACTATTGTTAGTATAACATCCCTGATTTCTTCATTAGTAATGTATATATTCTCTTTTGAGATTGCAAATCTTGTAAATAATAGAGTGGAATATATTCAGTTAAGTTCATTTTTTGTTCTTCCTATGGTATTTTTTATGTTGCATTATCAAAGTTTAAGAGGATTAAAAAGAATAGCTGAATTTTCATTTTTCTACAGAATGTCCCAAGCAACTTTTTCAATAGCTGGACTATTTTTGATTTCTCAGTTTATACAAAGTGATAAGATTCCTCTTTATGCTTATTTAACAAGTTTATGCACAGTTTCGTTATTGTCCTATGTTTCATATTATTATTGGTTTAATAAAAAATGTAATTTTGATAACTGTGAAGATATAGAGGATTTTCCTTTAAAGAAAATGTTAAAGATATCATTGCCTTTGATGTTTGCTCAGTCAGTACAGTTTATTATGGCTTGGACCGATAAATTAATGTTAGGAAATATGTTAGGCCCTGAAAGTGTAGCGATTTATGGAGTTGCTTTCAGATTTTCAATGGGTGTAAGTGTAACATTAATGGCAATCAATAGTATTGCTTCTCCAAAGTTAGCAGAAAAGTTTGCGAATAATGACATTTCAGGAATGGGAAAAGTTGCCATGCAATCAGCTAAACTAATTTTTTGGACAACTATCCCTCTTGCGTCTATTCTTCTTATCTTTCCCAAGTTTTTTATGGGGATTTATGGTTTTGAGTTTTTAATAGGTGTTGAGGTTTTAAGATGGTTAATTATTGGAAGAGTTGTAAATGCACTTTCAGGTTCAGTAGGGAATTTAATGCAGATGACTGGTCAACAAAATAATTATTTGAAAATATTAATTGTAGGGGCTATTATTAATGTAACGCTAAACTTTATTCTTATTCCCATTTATGGAATTAAAGGAGCTGCTTTTGCAAGTGTCTGTAGTTTGTCATTTTGGAATCTTACTATGGTTTATATGGTCAAAAAGAAATTTGGATTTTCAACTTTTTACATCCCTTTTATTAGAAAAGCATGAAAAGTAAATTACCAAATTTTTTAATTGTTGGGGCTGCCAAATGCGGCACATCCTCCTTGCATAATTATTTAAATCAGCATTCAGATATTTTTATGCCTACTTTTAATAAGGAAGGGATGAAAGTAAAAGAGCCAAGATTTTTGATTAAAGATTTAGTTCAAAACCGACTTCCAAAAGGAATATGGAATTGGGATGAATATCAAGCTCTTTTTGATGATGTTAAGAAACAGAAATGTTTAGGAGAATCAACTGTTTTGTATCTTTATTTTTATGAGCATGCAATAAAAAATATCAAAAAATATTTAGGCGAGGATATAAAGATAATTATCATGTTAAGAAACCCCATTTATAGAGCATATTCAGCATATTCTTTTGCTTCAAGAACTATGCAAGAGAATCAATCGTTTAAAAATGCAATTGATTCGGCTTATATTAGATATAAAAATGACAAATCTGCTAGTCCTATGATACTGTATAAAGAGTTAGGGAAGTATGCAGATATGGTTGATGCATATCAGAAAAACTTTTCTAATGTTCATGTAGTTTTGTATGATAATTTTATTGAAAACACTACAAAAGAAGTAAAGAAAGTTTTTGATTTTTTAGGTGTTAAAGATGAAAAAGTAAATACAAAAAAGTTGGTTAATTCTGGAGGGAAAAAGTGGAAATCATCTTTTATGAAAAATGTATTAATGGGAAATAATCTTTTTAAAAGAATATTTAAAATACTTTTCCCAACAAAGTTTAGGTTCCTTGTAAAAGAAACAATAAAGAGGATATTCACGGACAAAGCAGATGACATTGATAATGATGTGAGGAATGAATTATTACTTTACTTTAAATCAGATATTCAGAAACTAGAGAAGTTAATTAATAAAAATTTAAGCGCATGGAAGAAGTAAAAAATTTTCCTAATTTGTTGATTGTTGGGGCTGCAAAAAGTGGAACTACATCTCTACATAATTACTTAAAGCAACACCCTGATTTCTTTATGTCATATCATAAAGAGCCACACTTTTTAATCAATAATGAGATAGGCGTAAAAAGAGTTCATAAAGCTGTAACTACTTTAAGTGATTATCAAAAAATGTTTAAAGGTTCATCGGAGTATAAATATAGAGGAGAATCAAGTGTTATGTATTTGCAATTCCCGGATATTACTATTCGAAATATTAATAAATATCTTAATAAAGATGTGAAGATCATTATAATGTTAAGAAATCCTATTGAACGTGCTTTTGCAGGTTATTTACATAATGTTAGGTATAATACTTCTGAGAGTTTATCTTTTGAAAAAGCAATTGAAAAATCAGAAGAAAGATATCAAAAAACCTATGATATGACACCCGATACAAGGTATCTTCATGTTGGAATGTATTATAATCAAGTTAAAAAATACATGGATGAATTTGGTAAAAACGTTCATGTGGTTATTTATGATGATTATGTGAGAAATATAAATGGAAGTATCAAAAGAGTTTTTGATTTTTTAAAAGTGGATAATATTAAAATAGATACTTCCCAAAGGCATATGGTAGGCGGATGGATTTTCAAAAATCATATCCTTAAAAATTTAATGGTTTCTAAAAATGGATTAAAGACGTTTGTAAAACTATTGTTACCTAGTTCAAGTTTGAGAAAGAAAATAAGAACAATTATTATGCGTTTTGGAACTTCTAAAACACCAGAGTTAACATCTAAGATGCGGAAATTTTTAGAAGATTATTATAGGAATGATATCGTTAAATTAGAGAATTTGATAGATAAAGATTTAAATTGGAATAAATGATGTACACTTTAAAGCAAAAATTTATTGATAACCTCTTAATGTTCTTTCTTGTGATGAGCGCAGGTGGTCTGCTGTTTGTTTTTAATCGTAATGTTATGTCAGTTCTGTTCTTTGGGGTATTAATTTTTTCAATTTTATTTTTTGGCACTAATTTTAAAAAACCATTTGTTTATTCATCAATTCTTATTCTAATTTCTATTATTTCTATAGGCATAATTAATTTCACTTTCGCAATTACAGAACAGAGTACAGATAAATATTTATTTTATTTATTATCTGCTGCGTTATCCGTTTTAACTTTTTTTCACTTTAAAAATAATAGAAATATTAATCAATTTTTACAAACACTTTACTTTGTTCTTAAGTTGATAGCATTTCATTCGGCATTAAACTTTATTTTTTACTTCTTTGTAAGTGATGATTTATCTACAATTACTTCTACTTTTCATGAATGCGAGACTTTTCTTAATTTATTCTTTTATACTACAGAAAGAAGTATTATAAATGTTCAAGGTTTTGAGTTTTGCAGAAACCAGGGTTTGTTTTGGGAGCCTGGTGTTTTACAAATATTTCTAAATATTTTATTCTTTTTGGAGGCGTTTGTAATTAAAAAAAGTAAACTTTTCTTATTTTTTATTGCTTTTGTTATTTTAACTTCCTATTCAACTACAGGTTTAGCTATTTTATTAATTCAAGCTTTGGTTTATCTTACAGAAGAAAGAAAAAATAATAAACTAATCATTCCTGTAATTGCTATATTGCTAGTACCGTTTTATTTTATTTTTAGTGTAAATATTGATAACAAAATACAAGGTGCAAAAAAGACTTCCTTTCAAAAAAGAATCTTTGATTTAACACAACCAATTTTTATTGCTATTGACAATCCATTGACTGGTATTGGTTTAGATGTTTTTCAATTTCAAAATATTAGAAAGGAATTTTATATTTCAGCAAATTCATTTATAGAAATACCTTCAACAATAGAAGTGTCTGATAAAAGTAGTAGTAACTCTGTTATGTTTTTGCTTGCTGGAACAGGATTTCCTACTACTTTACTTCTATTATACATGTTTTTTAAACAAAAAATAATAGTACATAAAAAGTGGTTATTTATGATAATATTATTTGTCTCAGTAATGTCTGAACCATTATTATTGCGTCCATTTTTTTTAATATTTATAATTTCAGGTTTTCATCAGCTATTTTATAGAATAACATCACACAAACAAAACATAGCATGAAAAATATTTTAATTTCTGGAGGGGCAGGATTTATTGGATCTTATCTTACAAAAAAACTAGTGTCTAAAGGCTATAATGTAACTATTTTAGATAATCTATCAAAGCAAATCCATGGAAAAGATAAAAAATCAGAATTATATAATTCTATTAAAGAAATCTCTACATTTATTTTAGGTGATGTTTGTAATGAAGAAGATTGGAAAAAGTCATTAAAAGGACAAGATGCTGTTATTCATTTAGCTGCAGAGACTGGAACAGGACAATCTATGTATGAGATTTCTAGATACAATGATGTAAACATTTTAGGAACAGCTCATTTACTTAATTTCTTGGCAAATAATAAAAATTCTGTAAAGAAGTTAATAATTGCATCATCACGGTCAATTTATGGGGAGGGTAAATATAAATGTGAGAAGCATGGTGTAGTTTACCCTAATGACAGAATAGCATCTAATATGATTAATGGAAAATTTGATCTATTCTGTGATGTTTGTGGAGGTGAATTAGATTTAATGCCAACAGATGAAAATTCAATGATTCATCCATCTTCAATTTATGGTATTACAAAACACCAACAAGAGCAAATGACACTATTAATGGGGAAATCATTAGGGATTCCTGCAGTTTCACTCAGATATCAAAATGTATATGGTCCAGGGCAATCATTAAGCAATCCATACACTGGTATTCTTTCAATTTTCTCAACAAGAATGTTAAATGGGAATGATATTGATATTTATGAGGATGGAGAAGAGAGTAGGGATTTCGTATTTATTGATGATGTAGTAGAGGCAACAATACTTGCTTTAGAAAAAGAAGAAGCGAACCATCAAGTATTTAATGTTGGTTCTGGTGAGCCGACAACAGTAAGTCAAGTTGCAAATTCTTTAAAGAGTTTATATAATTCCAATACAAATATTTCAATTAGTGGTAGTTTTAGATTAGGTGATATTAGACATAATTATGCAGATTTAAATAAAATAAAAAATCTTCTTGGATTTAAGGTAAAATTTGATTTTCAAACAGGCATTTCAAGGTTTGTAGATTGGGCGAAAACTCAAGAGGTAAAAGAAGATAAGTATGAGAAGTCTTTAAATGAACTCAAAAATAAAGGGCTGATAAAATGAGATTACTATTGTTCTTTTTTTTATTTGGCTTAAACTCAATTGCTCAGGAAGTAAGAGAACATGTTTTAGGATTTGCTACTTCTAATACTTTTACCTACTGTGATGTTAATGACTCATCATTTATTGATAAAGTAAAAAAGTTAAATCCAAAAGTCTTAAGATTTCCGGGTGGAGCTGTTGGGAATTTTTATCATTTTGGAGGAAAAGGGTATGGGTTTGATTTTGAAGAGATAGATAATTACCATTCAGGAAAATTCCCTAAAAGGTCTAGAGGTCTCGAAAATTATAGAAGAAGAAAGAATCAAGAACATGATTATATTGAAGATTTTATTGTTTTAGCAAAAGCTACAAATTCAAAAGCTATTTTAGTAGCTAATATGTTTGTTAATAATGATGATATATTGAAAATGATAGAAAAATTACATGAAAACGATATTGATGTAATTGGTGTTGAGTTAGGTACAGAGCTCTCGAATAGAAGTTATTATAAAAATGGTTATACAATTGATGATTATTTATCCTCAGCAAAAATAATTTCTTCTAAAGTGAAATTGCAATACCCAGATATAAAAATAGCAATTGTTGCAGCACCATTAGGGAAAAGGATTGGACATAGACATAATGTTTGGAATAGTAAATTAGCAGGTAAAGATTTTTATGATGCTATTGTTATTCATTCCTATTTAAAGGTTATAAAAGGGGAAGATGAGTACGGACAAATGATTTCAGAAGAAAATGAAGGAGGGAAACAGAGGGCTTTTGAGATATATAAAGATAGAGCATTAAAGTATCTAGAAGATGGTTACCCAAAAGAAGTGCAGGAATATGTAAATATTTTTGACAAACCAATTTGGGTCACAGAATGGAATTTGCAGATGTCTAAAACAACAGCTAATACATTGTTTCAATCTCTTTTCGTTTTGCAATATGTAATGGAGGTGTTAAGTAATCCTGAATTAACAGCAATTGAGTTAACTACTTACCATAATTTGGGTGGTAGAGATTTTACCGGCTCAATTTTTAGAAATGAAAAAGATAAAATTTATATTCAGAGTACATATTATCCTTTTTTAATGTTAGGTAAAATATTTGAAAATGATGTTGTAAGAATAGAAAGGATAAAGAATAAAGAGCTATTTGATTTTCAATGTTTTGATACAGCGAATAATCAAATTTTAAACTATAAGATTGATTGGAAATTTAAAGTTATTATTTGTGATGACTTTTATGAGAAAGGTTCAGTTTCAACACTAAAGTATAAGAGCCCCAATTTATTTGATAAAGCTGATGAAAAGGGGCAGTTGCAAATAGAGTTTATTATAGATTAATGAGTAAATCAAAACAAATATTTATTGTAGGTAGTAGTAGAAGTGGTACTACTATGATGGGACGTATTTTAGGTAATCATTCTGATGTTTTTACTTTTAAAGAGTTGCATTTTTTTGGCACTATTTGGACAAATTATAGCGATAAAAAATTAAATAGAGAAGAACAAGTTAATTTACTCTCTAGATTATTTTGCATACAACAAATGGGGATATTTAATCAAAATAATTTTATAAAATTTAAAGGAAAATCAGAGAAAATTTTAGCAAAAGACATTCCTTCTCCTTTAAAGATTTATGAATTATTTTTAGCAACAATATCAAAAGAAAATGGCAGTTCAATTTATTGTGAACAAACACCTAAAAACCTATATTATTTAGAGGAAATTTTGGATTTCTTTCCTGATGCAAAAGTTATAAACTTGGTAAGAGACCAAAGAGATGTTTTACTTTCGCAAAAGAACAAATGGAAAAGAAAATTCCTTGGGGCTAAATCAATACCTATGATAGAAGCTATTCGTTCATTTGTTAATTATCATCCAATATTAACGGCTAAGGTTTGGAATTCTTCATTATATCAGACCACTAAATTTAGAAGTAATTCTAGATTAAAAATTGTAAAGTTTGAAGATTTGTTAGTTGATTCAAGAATTCAAGTGCATGAGATTTGTAAATTTTTAGAAATTGATTTTCAAGAAAATATGTTGAAAGTTCCGCTTATTGGTTCTTCAACCGAGAATGATTCAAAATCTAAATTAGTTATTGATAGCTCCAAAATTAGTAAATGGAAGATGGGCGGGTTGACAAGCTCTGAAATTTATTTGTCTCAAAATTTATCT
>Ga0209534_10000145_pt1 | contig 83621 bp, 100 predicted proteins | sample COG_07_FD_184751 | JGI IMG/M metagenome (GOLD analysis project Ga0209534, IMG submission 184751) | Pelagic Microbial community sample from North Sea - COGITO 998_met_07 (SPAdes) (version 2) | ecosystem: Environmental > Aquatic > Marine > Neritic zone/Coastal water | place: Helgoland, sampling...
TTCGTTCAGTAGAACCGGTATCTCATGCGCCAGTGGGTACAGTGGGGAAGTTACTATAAATGAATGTACCGAAGCTGGACAGCCCTACTCTGTATCTGGATGCGTTGAGGACTGTACTAGACCGACTACCGCGGGGTACAACTTTAACGGTGAAGGTGGTAGCTTGTCTAGTGACGCATCTACCTTCGGACCTACCGGTCTCGTATGTGCGAGTGGCTACAGTGGAACGGTTACTGCAAGTGAATGCAACGAGGCTGGACAGCCCTACTCTGTAAGTGGATGCGTTGAAGATGCAGATTGTGTGGAAACCGAAACAGTCGGTGCTTGTGCCAATGGTCTACAAGATGTAACCTACGATAAAACAGGAGATCCTGTTGGAAGTGGGGCACCTTGCTCTAGCGACATTATTGGGCAAGCATGTACCGGAGCCGATGGTGCCGACTGTACCGATGATGCTCACTGTACCAATGAATGCGTGGGCGATGTGTGCACTAGTCCATCAGATTGTGTGGAAACCGAAACAATAGGCGCTTGTGCCAATGGTCTACAAGATGTAACCTACGATAAAACAGGAGATCCTGTTGGAAGTGGGGCACCTTGCTCTAGCGACATTATTGGGCAAGCATGTACAGGAAGCAACGGTGACACTTGTTCGGATAATGATCACTGTGTCGGGGTATGTGATGGTGGATCTTGCGGTTCGGAAACCGATCGTTATGAGATTGTTACTTCTGGAGCGCCATCATTGGGTCTGTCCAAAGCGCAGTGTGCTAGATATGCTTCTCTGTTGGGTGTTGAATTGACAGAAACTACAGGTGCAGTTTATGGTTGTAGTGTAAAAGCCGGGGCAGTCAATTACGATTCGACTACCGGAGACGGCAGTGCAGATTGTGGTAATGCTGGCAATGATTGTGTCCAGTGCAAAAACGGCGAAACATGTGCCGCCGGTGTAGTAACTGGTGGACTTGCGAACGCCGGTACTATCCAGTTGACCACGGACGCCGATGTCGATCTTCTTACCCTGAAACTATGCGACGATACCACCGCCAGTATTGCAGAGATTGACGATACCGGAGGAAGTTACACCATGGTCCACTCTTTGGGACTAACGTATCAACGAGATAATTTGGATGCGGAGCGAGAACCAGTAACCTACTGCCAAGACCAGGAGTTTGTTACAAGTATTGCCCGTGACGCTAGTGCAACAACTAGTGTTACAACTCTTATTTCACCGGCTCTTCAACGTAGTATTATCGTTCACGGTATCAATTGGTACCAATGCCCCTCCACCTTGCTCGCATGCCAGGGAAGTGACGAGTGCTACCAACTTAAAATCGATTTGAGTACGCGAGAAAAGAATGCTGAAGCTACTTCTTGGAGTAATGCATCATTGAGTGATTCCTTTCAGCATCAGGGTGGTGCAAACACCGATAATTTCGAGGTGGTTCATAGTCTTTCGGCTGCTACTCCCGGAAATATTATTCAGTTGGTTGGTCAGTGTGGTATCATACCAAATTGTTCCCTTTCCGACCCGGGCATAGTAAATCATTGGAATGACCATACGGCTACGGACCAGGACATTGTACTACGAGGTACATTCGAGGGTTCGAACGTAGACTCCATTGCGAGTATCGAAACCGCCTTTATGGAATGCCCACTGGGCGCTACTACCGATTACAACGGTGAGTTGAAGTTGGGTCTCCACTTGACATGCGAAGACAGGTCGGGCGACGACGCCGCTCTTCAAACGATCGACTCTGACATCACCGATGAGAACGGAGTTGTTCAAAACTGTCGTTCCGCGCTTACCTCTTCGTTGGTACGCGTCACCACAGATGTTTTTGTAGATACAAAAGACCCCACCGGCAAACTAGCTGCCACTGGATGGGAAATGAAGGATGTTGATTTTAAATTTAACCGTTACGAAGCCACGGTAGATGGTCAAAAGGGAAAGCTGATATCATCGGATTTGATGATGCAAATGCGTTATCAATCTGGCACCGAAGACTGGACCTGTACTCGTTTGAAGGAAAAAATCCAGTTATTGCCGGTATTTGACCGACAAATTATGGATTGTGACATTACAGACTTAACGACTGCTACCAACTCCGCGACGAAAACTGGTCTAACGCATCCAGAAGCCGGTACCATCATGTTCGATTTGGAACCCCTTCGAGAATATAGTAACGACGCGTACGAGGTCGAAGTGATTGCTATGCTTCAAAACACCGCGTTGGAACAGACGCGACGGTTGCGTACTGCATATAAATTAAAGACCGGTGGGTTAGCGAACGAAGAGACCGCGTTTCCGCTGTTGAACGCTGCCGATGATGAGGACCACGATCACCACGATCACGAAGCCTTGGTAGGGTTGTTGATTGCAGTTGTTTGTCTACTTGCCGTTATTGGAGCTGGACTGTTTATGTGCTGTCGGCGCAAAGGGATGGCTGCCCAATTGGCAACGGTGGAGGAAAAACAAGGATTGATTAGTGCTAGACCTCTGCGTGCGGGATTGCGACCCAGGTTTAAGAATTTACGGTATTAGGTATATAAATGATAGTTTTTTATTAAAATGAATTATGTTTTGTATTTTATAGGAGGTTTTCTATTTCTCTATTTCATAACCATCGCGATTATACAAGTAGATTATAAACACTACACTACATCTCTATTCGGCGATTCGTGCGATATTCTACGACTTTCCGATTCACCAACCTTTGCCGTGGCAGTAAAACGAGTCGAAACACCCTTTACTTACAGGGATTATATGTGGACATTGAAACGTTGCGAGCACATGTTCATGTTTGGTACGCAATGGCATATAAAGTACAGACCCATCGTCGGAGACCATATTCACATAGGATATTCTATCTCATTGTTTGGTCATGAGTTGATCCTACGCGACCGCAACATGACACAACCTGTACCGTACGAGCATTACAAACCCATCGATACGTGTATAAAACCACCGGAATACGCATACATCAAAGAGTGGTATCATACCGGTGTACATACTCACTGTGATCAAATTATACATATTCATCCGTGGAGCGCACCAGAGCAACTTCGAGTGGAAGGAAAGAGCGTAACTCTTAAAATGTGGTTTGAATCGGTAGGTATAGAGGTCGGTTCCATTTTAAACACACTGAAAATGCCCGGGAATCCATATTACGACGACTGGACCCTGGAATATTACGTAAATGTAACGGACAGCGAGCCTAGTTTTATAACGAAAGATGTCGATGAAATGAGTCATTTATGGTTGGTAGATCACCAAGCCTTTATTAAATTGTACATAGGAAAAGTTCCAGAGAAAAATACCAGAGTGTTGGAGTATAATAGTGTAAGTAAAATAGATGGTGGTTACCCGTCAAGATATAATTAATAATATGGTTGTCTACTTCTACGTCTGTTCGGTGTCTGCATCTCCGAAAGTGCGCTCATGTGATCTACAGCAGATCCAGAAGCCCTGTACTTACGGACAATAGACATCGCTACGTTTTCTGTACTTTTCTTTTGCTTCTTGGTAGATGCGGCATGAACAATTTCCTTCACTGGTTCTTCGCGCGGACGTTTCTTTTGCATTACTGCTTCAAAACGTTGCTTCAAAGCCATGTCTTGCGACATTTTCTTGAAATCTTCGAACTTCTGGACTTGAGCTTGGTGAGCCTTGGAGGCGCAATGGGCTACACGAAGCATCTCCATGCTCTCTTTGGGAAAATCACGAGCCATTTTCATAATACTGTCCTTGTTAGCGTCCGACATGGTAGATTTATCGAGGGTGGAAGCCCACTGATCTACAAGAGCCTGAGAAAGAGCCCGTGCCTTTTCGGCTTCCTTGGCAGCTTCGTCTTCCTTCTGTTTCTTCATCATAGATTTAAGTTCTTCCAACTCTTTTTGTTCGGTCGTTTTACTACTCGTTTGCTCTTCCAATTCCTTCTGTTGCTGAATAATCACCTTCATCATTTCTTCACGGGACATTTCCTGGGATTCTTCTTTTGGGGCTTCTACTGGAGCAGCTGGAGCTTCTTGTACTTCTTGAGTTTGTTCGACTGGAGTTTCGGTTGCCATTTTATTAGAAGCCTGCTGAAGTATTTTATAGGTGACTTTTTCTGTTTCATCGTGATTCAGTTCACTATCTACAAAAGCAATCCGACAGTCGTCTCGTCTAGGATTTACACATAAGCTTACTTCGACTGGAGTTTTCACCGTTTTTCCAGAAGCATATTGTGTGTGCGTATGTTGCAACGACAGTCCGGTATAATATGCAGTCCCGGTTGGTCCCTTTCCTATAGCATATTTTGCAAATCTAGATTGAAGTCCATCGTCGTTTAACGAACCCAGTACCCATTTTCTTCCTTCTTTATCCGTCCAACCGCGCTTTATTACTCCGACTTCCATCTCGGGATGATGCTCCATACGAATAGGAACACCGCTCATGTTCATCGAGTTGGTCTCTTCACGGGTAAAGGCAAAGGTTTCATCGTACGCTTCGGGTTGGGTTTCGGTAGGTGATAAGACATTGCCTATGAAATATTTAGGCATGGTTTCTTATAAAATAGACTACTTAAATACTCTATCATAGTTTAAATGAAGAAATTTCTTACCTACGATCTAGAAACAACTTTTTTACAGAAAAAACAAAAACGCCCCGCAACACGAATGTTAGAAATAGCACTCAAAAAAACAGAAGAATCATTTCAACGATTAATTAATCCATGCGACCAGTACAATACCGGAAACCAAATCATAGAGTCACTGGATACCATGAAGCAACACCCACAGTCAACATTAAGGTTTTGGACCAAATTACTCGTAGAAAAACACGCATTACCATCCAATCTAAAACGAGCGGATATTAACAAACAAGCAGACGAAATTAGTAAACTATTGGTACGGTCCGACATAGCGAGAAAGAATACCGGAGACTACACGACAGAACAATGGCTCTACGCACTCGAAAACAATCACGATAAAGTATCCGTAGCAAAACAATTTCTAGACAAGTATGAAGTAGACGAAACCCCAAAGTCGGTGAAATTTGTCACCACAGAGGAAGCTTTGTCAGGGGCGCTGGAATTTGGACAAAAATACGCATGGATTGCTCACAATGGTAAATCCTTCGACATGCCCATTGTCATCGGAAATTGCGATAGAAATGACCTAAAGTACGATAGTATAGAATTTAAAGATTCGCTACGAATGCTACGTATTAAACTAGACATGGACTCCTATTCGCAACCCAATATTTACAGGAATTTATTCAGTAAAGGCTACAAGGCACACCACGCTCTCAACGACTGTGTAGCACTGGGAGAAATATTAGACCATGTAGCACAGAAAGAAAAAACTACGGTTTTGGACCTATTCAAAATTAAAAAATTGCCTATCAAAATTAAATGCAACTCCGACCTAGTGTCTATCAAAGGGATAGGACCAAAAACCGCGATTAAGTTTAAAGAGAGGGGCATAGCATCGAAAAAGGAGCTTCACGCGTACATTGACTCGCACAGCAAAGATGATTTTTTAGCAAAATTCAAGGGACTGTATCGTTACAAAAAATTAGCAGAGTCACTGTATTAATAAAGGAACCTTTTCCGGAACCGTAACTTCTTCTTCTATTTGCGGCAACGTTGGGAATGTAGATACAATTACTTCCTCCGGTGAATTCTTAAGTTCTTCTAACTCCGCTTCCAATGCATCGTCGTCGAAATCCAGACTAATATCTTTACTAATTATCTCATCGATTTCCATAAATTGATCCTGGTACTCGTCCATAGTATCTTGCAACTGTTCAATCTTTTCGACATTGTGAGAGCTTGAAAACGAACGAAACGCTACAGCGGTAGACTTCATTGCATTAAGCTGCATAGCGGTGATGTTTAAATTCTCAAGAGCATAAGTCTTTGATATAATTTGATCTCGCTTTGCCGACGTCTGATTCATATAATGAAGAATGATCTTTTTCTTTCTTAATTTATTTAGTAGCATTTTCTTACTTACACCCCGTTTTAAACCAGACTTTACCTCCATATCGATGTCCGCTATCTGACGCTGGTACTTAGCATACATCTGCTCCAACAGCCCATCGATTTCCCTTAGATGCTCCAAACTTTGAATCATCATCTCGGTATGGTTTTTTCGGAACAGAGACATGGTACATCCCATCTTTATACGACACTCCATCTTTATATATACTATCTTTAGTAGGTAAGGTGACATAAGGCTGCTTTGTTACAATAATACCCATTTACTGTACAGTTAGATATTATTTATACTAACATTTTGCTACATGCGTCTTCTGGTGCTCCTGGTACCTCCCCTTGTGGTAGTGCTTGAAGTCGCAGGTTTGACACTGCCATTTCAAGAAACTGTCTGTCCAGTTCGCGTTACGGTCTTTCTTTAAAGACTTAAACCCGTGCATGATCAATGCTTCGACGCCCGGTGTTGCCACAGGACAATGTTTGGTTGGATACGGGTTGTTCGCGACCTTGGTTGGAGTATTTGCCTTCATGCGGGGGTGAACACATCCGTTTTGTGGATTCGCAATGTGCAACTTCAAAGGACGAGGGTCGTAGAACTTTCCTCCGTGTGGACGAAACTCGAATCCGCATCCCCATGGACATTTTACCGTGTCGCGCTTGGTTTCCGGTTCGCCACCAACCAGTAGGGGGACAATGTTCGACGATTTGGGAGATACGCGTCTTCGTTTCATCGGTCGGTCCTTCAGTTCGCCAAAGGTTATCGTCTTTTCACCGGGGATGACGATTGCGTTCTTTTGGGAAAATTCGAGGGACAGATCGCCGTAACAGTCCACGTGGTCTTCGTTCATGAACTGTACCGCGCGTGCCCGCATAGTGGACTCCGATTTGCAGTCGGTGCAGTAGTATTCGACATCGTGCTGTGCACAAACGTTGTCCTTGTAGTAGAAGTGCAGTTCGCTGAATTTGCCCATGCTGTTCGTTGACGCTACCTTGCATTCGCGACATCGGGTTGCAGAAACACCGGTATCCGCCTCGTCGTCGGTTGCTTCGCCATCGTTCAATCTGCTGTGGAGTTCGTCCTTGTCGTCCATGTGCTGTTCGATCTCCGCCTGCATGTCGTCAATGCGCTCTTCCATCTCTGACAACTTGCGCTTGTTGGTCGCGTCCTTTTGCTTGTACTCTTCGACAAGTTCCTCCAGTTTCTCGACGGTGATTTCATCTACATCAGTAGACTCTACCTCGGATTCTACGTCGGATTCTTCCTCGGATTCTTCCACCTCGGACTCTTCACCAGACGCTTCATCCTCAGAGAATATACTCGCGTTAAAGTCCATCGGGGGTTGAGTGTTACAAGAGTTTACGAACTCTTCTTCGCTCATGTTGAGGACGGTTGCCAACTGACGTGGGGATTCAAGTCCTCCGTCTGTAAGATCACCGAGATCGTCCAGGTCTGACGTACAAAGGGTGAAGGATGAAGGAGGAGTACCAGGTGCCTGCATGGTTGGGGTCTCCTCTCCGAACTCTGCCAGGAAGGTGTCCATCGGGGACTGGTTATTGTACTCAAACGAGTTATTGCGACTGAACATTGTGATTAAAATTGTTTGCGGTGTTTTTGTTTTGCTTTTGTGTAAGTTTTGTGTAAGTTTTGTTGTTTAATTCATAAAAACAACCGAGATCTTTAATTTTTTTCAATATTTTTACAATCGTACAAGTCAAAGTCGCGGAGTGTGTGCGGGTGTAGTGCAATGTAGTTGATTAAAAAAAAAAAAATCTTCGAAAAATTTCTTTGTGATACATAATCCATGCTATGTCCATATAATAAAAATACTTACTTCCTTACCATGTGCTATTCTCCTGTTATGAAAATGAGTCTGAGACCATTTACCTGCTATGTAGTGTAAATCCTAATTCCACGCACATTGGAAGGATTCGCGCCAATTTTTTCTTACCTATTCCATGTATAATAAAATTTTTTAAAAATCACTCATATCCAAACACGCTAAAATTCCCAAAATGTTCAAGTATGACCAATCTGGGGACAACAAATAGCAGTAATTCCTAGAATTTTCTTTTTCGTTCTTTAATTTTGAGTATATAAGTGCGCAAAAACCATTCCAAATGGATCTGAGAGTGCGCCAGAACGGTCCGGTACGCTGTTACCACTTACATGACATAGAAACAATCATAAAGCAAGAGAGACCGACCTTTTATCTAACCGATATGATTGTAAAGGGTTGTCCTAAACAGTTGGACCACGACGAAGAATTTATTCATGAAGATTCCGTCGATCCCCTTATGGCATACCTGCACAAAGAATATGGACTTCTGTTGGCACTGTCCATAAAGGAATACGTCAGGGGATTAAAGGCAAAGGTACAGAAACGCCAGTACAGTACAACCCATCGAATAGAAATCGCATACAAATCAAAGTACAAGTGTAATACATGCGATATGTTACTCCCACCGACATTCGAAGTCGATCATATTATAGAATTATGCGATGGAGGGACGGATACCTACGATAATTTGCAAGCCTTATGCCCAAATTGTCACGCGGAGAAAACTCGTTGTAACATACTCAGGCGACACGACACGTTTAAAGAAATATACGGGAAGAAATTTGAAGAAATGCAAAGCAATGCATTTGATAAATTTAAATATAAAAGTAAATATTTTTAAGTACGGTAAAAATAAAAATATTTTGTATATAAATGGAGCATCAGCTACCAAATATGGAAGAGACACCAAGTTTTGAAGAAGTCGCTCGTTCCGCAGACTACACCATTAACTGGAGAGACTCGATGTTCGGGTTTGCTAAAACCGACGATTATGTTAATTTTGTGTCATTATGTGATGCCGTAGTAGGTATTCGGGACACCAAATTTAAGGATGTTCTCAGTGTTCATGATATGCAGAAGAAAACGCTTTACATGACTAATTTTGCCAATTGTAAGGACCCAAAGCTACAGATATTGAATTATATGTACGACCACGATGTCGATTTTAACAATACCGACGCCGATGGACAATCTATTCTACATTATATGGACATGAATAAGAACTCGGGGATGAAGAAACTATTAAATGAGTTTATGATGAAGAAAACTGGTATATTGTATACTAACGAGAAATTAAAATTAAATATGTAATTACAACTCTGTTTTTACTTGACTCGATACGTACTGTAGATAACCCTGCTCCTTTGAGAGTGTATCCATCGTAGTCGTCTTTTCAGACTGTACCCTCTGGTACTCACTCTGTAACTCCTGGACTTTTTCTTCGAACATTGACTCTGCTCCTTTCTTCTTCAGTTTAACATCGTTGAGTTTCGATTGAATTTCGTCTGGCGACAACTGCCTCAGTTCTTCCAACTTCTTCAATTCTTCTTCGTTACACAGAGTCTCGTCGTCAAAACAACCGTCGGCAAGGGTACCGGTGACGAATTTCTCCAGGGAGGTCAAATCCCTGCCACTTTCGTACTTTTCCCACCCGTAACCATTGGTATACTTAATCGTAGGAAACCCTTGAACCCCATGTTTAGAACACAGGTCTTTCTCAACGGTACAATCGACTTCGCCAATCAACACGTCAACATTATCCGACAGTGTATCCCAGTCCGGTTTAAGTTTCTTACAATGACCACACCAAGGGGCTTTGAAGGCTACCATACCTTTCTTTCCCAAGGTCTTCTCCTCGAAATCGTCGGTTGTTAGGTATACGGTGGATGTTACAGTATGAAGGAGTACGGAAATTAGAATAAAGTATTTCATTTTAGTAGAAAAAAAGGTCACTTATATACATCGTTTTTTAATTATGGACTTGAACATCCAAACTGCATCGGTGGCATCTCCTCCACCAGTTTCATCATCGAAAACTTGAACCGAACACCGGTTCGCTCAGTCGGTATCTCTACCGTGGTAGTCTTGCCAAAACGAACCCGCTGAGGCTGAACTCGGACAGGGCAGTAGAAGGTTACCCCGGGACAGTTGTACAACACCTCCAGGGTGAGTTGCTTCTTGTGGCGGTTGCCGTTCTTCATCGGTCCAATCAACGTGCGCCCGTTGTACTCGAAGTCGCGGTTGTGGTACACGTCAATACCGCGGACAACGGCGGCAATGCGGTACTGGTGATTTCCGTTGCGGTTTCGGTGCTCCAGGATGTTCAGGAAGTAGTTGGGACCCACCGCGCCAGTCAAAATCGGGTGGCGGTTTGCAGAACGTCGAGTGATTCGATCGTTGGAAGAGTATTGCAGGACGATACCTGGGTCTTTCCACTGTTTGGTCTTGTCTTCGACCGCGGTGTTGCAAGACGACATATGATCCGCTCGCCAACTCACACGGAGGTTGTCCCACATGACATCGGGTGTCGTGTACCAGTCTGGAAGTAGACTGTTGTCGCCATTGTCCAGAAGATGCCAGGTCATCATCTCTCCAAAGAAGGCTTCGGTCGCTTGACGCAAACACCGGTCGTACGTCAAGTTACTGTCGCGAAGACTCCACTTGGCGAAGTTGTTCTTGGTAATATAGTGACACCAACGGTACACTTTGTCGTAATCGACACGATCACGGGGGACACCGGTCCAGGCGCTGCTCCGGAGGCTGGCTTTGGTACATTTTGCCAAAATACTAGAGTATTTACTGGCTCTGCCCGTCGTTAGGTTGATAAAAGGTTTTGAAAACATGGTTGCGGTGTTTGTTTAAGACTTTTGGTCAATGTTTGCACGTAATTATTATTATTTTTTAATTATTATTATTATTATTAATTATATTCGTACTGTTTTCTAACTTCCAACCAGCTACAACCTAGGTCCGACCTAGAATACTAATTCCGACCTAGTTTTATTTAGGTCCAACGCTATTTTCATATACTATTTTACAGTGTAAAATTAAGTATAAATTTACCTATCAAACGGATTTGTTTAACATTATTTATATGTTCTATTTTTTTCGTACATACAATATCACCAAAGTTGATAGTCTAAGACTACAAGCCTAAAATTACCTATCAAACATTTTATTTTGAGATACATATAAATAACATGGACAAAATGGACCATTTTAGCAGGTGAATACAATTATTAAATTTTAGACTATCAAAAAACACTACTTGTAGTAGAAACGCCTGTAACATCTCTGCTGCAATAATAGCAGGTCTCCTTATTGCATGTACTTTCAATAGCACCTAAATACATTGAGGCTTATTCAATGTATGTTCCGTACCACGGACAAAGCAGGGACTAAATAGCAGGTATACAGCTAGTACCCCCCGTACCATATACCATAGCAGGGACTAACTTAACATGCAATATCATTAAGTCAATATTTTACATATAAATAATGAATATATTATTACATGTATGACCTTTTTAGAGCACACCCCTTAGGAATGAATTTTTTTTTATTTTTTTTCTATAATCGATGAAAAAAATAGAAAAGGAGTGATCTGTAGAGGGGTGTGCTATTTTTTCACCCTAATTTTATCACCACTCCCACTATTGCATGTAAAGAGAAAAACATTCTTGGTGCTGTGTAGTATGGGTTTACAGGCTGTCACACCATGTACATTATGGTTAGCCTAAACTGTATACAGGTTATAAGCCGTACGCTATTTACAGCCTATACGTCGTTTTTTCCGGTTTATGGGTAATAGTGGGTGATGATGTGTTCATATAGGGGTAGTGTTACCACGCGGGTTACACCGCCATTTTAGCTTTGAGACGGGGATGATGTCGGTAATTCTCCAACACGATTTCATCCTTCTTAAGATTCCATAGTCCGTCCATTTCACGAACGATGTTAAGAGTAGGAGGTTCATGGGGTACCCTACCAGCCTGTATAGCTGCTACGCCGGCATGTTCCTCGTAGAGATGCAAATCTCCGATAACAATACGAAGTTTGCCTACTTTCTTGTCCGACTCCGAGGCTATCAAATGGAGCAACAACGCTGTAGAGGCTATGTTGAATGGTAACCCCAAGAATGCATCGGCAGAGCGTTGGTACATCTGACAGTGTAGTGTATTCTCCGTATCTACATAGAATTGATAGGAGACATGGCACGGGGGCAAAGCCATCTGATGCTGTTGCTGAGGATTCCAGGCAGACATGAGTATACGCCTGGAGAATGGATCTTGCCGTATTAACTCGATAACACGCTTTATCTGGTCTTGTCCCTTGCCCTTGTAATCCTCCTTGCATGTACTGTAGGTAGCACCGGAGTGTCTCCACTGAAATCCATACACAGGACCAGCATCGTAATTACGTGTCTCGGTATTGCCGTCCCAGATATGTACTCCTTTGGATCGTAACTCTGTGACGTCGGTACTCCCACGCAAAAACCACGCCAGTTCTTCTACAATACCCTTCCAGAACATCTTTTTGGTAGTTAAAAGAGGGAAATGCTTAGAGATATCGCCTTCGATGACATGTCCAAAAGAGGAATACACCGTGCCAGAACGTGTAATACGACGTTCTCCCTTTGTTAATAAATTATGTAGTAAATTTAGATATTGATGTTCCATTTATTATATTAATTCATATATTTATATTACCTTTTACAACTGAACTACCGTCTCGTATCCACAGTCCTTCATGAAGGCGTTCTCGCCGTCTCTCACTTTACGAACTCCAGCATAGACATTCTCTCCCCAATGTCCGGTGTTCAGTTGACTGAGTACCATGGGTCTTACTCCGTTTGAATCATCTTTCGGACGAGTATACTGCATGCCACGAAAGCACACGGTGTTGAAGCGCTGTACACGCTGCACGTACTCGTCGTTGATGTTTTGGCGGTAGGGTTCCAACATACCAAGATCCATATCTTTGTACGCCGAACCAGATCCCTGGTAATGTTCCGTACCAGCGCCATCTTCGTTGTAGATATCGTACACCGTCTGGTGAAATCGTCCGGTCAAATCAAGAACACTGCCCTTTGGTTCGCCCGACTTCGTTTTGATGGCAATCAGGGATGGAGATCCACCCTGTCCTAGCGAACCATTGGCAAGATGATAACCAATACTGTCTTTGGCATCGCTGCCCTTCTTAAAGTAGGTAACACCTTCGCCTCCGACGTATCCCTGAGAGAAGCAATCCTCAATAATAATGTAATTCTTGGGTCGTTTCACCACACTCTTGCTGAAGAAGGTATAATGTCCTACATGGACCTTCCTCAAAATATCGTCACTCAACATAAAGTCATGATGACCGTGGAAGGTCGATCCAAGTTCTTTCCCTCCCTTTGCAAGGATGGCACTTGCCATGCGGTAGGTTTGGAATGGTCGGAAAATGATCAAACCCTTCTTTTCAGTGCCGGGAATATCCAACCCCTGAACACCGTTTTGTCCCGTAGACTTGTCACCAGTACCGAAGATGTACTCGCCGGCTGGCTTTTCAAGCGGTTCAAACCTGTCGCTGTCGGCAGAGTAGATGGCAATTCCGCCCGCTTTGTCAGAGGCAGTACCCTCTTCACCCGCCATGTAAAACCACTCACCACATTGGCGTTCGCGAATGAGGAGATCGACGGCTTCGGAAGTAAACTCAACGTCAAAGCTCTGGGCTTCAAACACTGGGAGACCACGGAATGTGGTAACCTTATCACCGCTGGATCGGTTGCTCAAGGCTTCTGGTCCTCGAGATTGGAAGTCTAGGGCGTTACCACTAACCATATTAACGTAAATTCCCATCTTATCGGGAAATACATATAAATTGGGTATCACTCCTTCGCGCTTAAGTTGGTGTTTCAACTCCGCATCGAGCAGGTAGAGCCCGTCTTTGGATTTCTGGACGATTGCCCATCGCTTACGCTCTTCCTGGAATAGGTCGTTGCGTCGAGATACTTGGCGTCCAAACTTACGCCTCCATTCACGGTAGTAAGACTTACCGCCTAACAAGGCATGGATAACACCAAAGTAGCATGTCGTGTGGACTGCATCGGTGATTTGTTGGAGGTTAAGTGCGAAATGACGCTTTCCACGCTCTGTCTTGTAAAAGCCATGTTCGATGATAAATGCCAAACCACGTCGTAGCAAATTATCACTGTGTTTCTCAGATTCTTGAGTAACAAACCTGGGCAGACCTTGAGATGGTTCTAGGTCAGCGAGTGTCCGATTGAAGGAAAAGATTTCCCACGCGACGTTAAGATCGTCGGTGTATTCCCACGGCAACAAGCGTGAAGTGTAGAATTCATCTTCCTTACGAATCATAAAGTCCAAGACTTCTTCGAGGTACTTGTTCTTCCCCACATATGCGCGAGGGAGGTTGTATGTCTCATGGCTTAGCTTATCATCTGCGCGTAAGTCTGCATGATGTCCTGCGGTAGGACCAAAAAAACTGGATAGAGGGTTTGCGTTTTCACCGGTAGTAAGAGTTCCAATAGCTGGGTCAGTCATTTTATATAATAGAAACGGGGTTATATATATAGTTAGTTTTTCTTTTTTGGTTTTGGTAAGTGCCACGGTAGCACGGATTTTCAGGGCTTTCTATATATATAGAGGTTGAACTAATTGTATAATGGGATCTATTTTTAGTTTCTTAAGCTCATGGGCATATGGTAATGAAGAAGCATATATATTAATCCTGGGATTGGATGCTTCTGGTAAAACAACCATCTTAAACCGCTTAAAGTGCGGTGAAAACAAACAGACTATTCCTACAATTGGATTTAATTGCGAACATATAAAGTTTGGACGTTTATCGTTCGTTGGTTGGGACATTGGAGGTCAAGACAATATCCGAAAAATGTGGCACAACTATTTTGAGAACGCGGACGCGGTAGTGTTTGTTATTGATAGCAATGACCGGGGACGATTTAAAGCCGTACGTCAAGAGTTGGAGAACCTTGTAAATCACCGTCTGTTGCGCGAGTGTCCATTTTTGATTTTTGCAAATAAACAGGATCTGCCTCGAGCTGTATCGGCGAACGAGTTGTCCGACCAATTGGAATTACATCGATTGATGGGTAGGAGCAAATGGAAGATGGTAAATTCCACTGCTACGATGGGAGAAGGAATTGAAGATGGGTTCAAATGGTTGTCAACCATAGTATAAATATAGAGGTGTATAATGTAAATGGATATCTTCCAATTCTTTATTATTTCTGCATTAATTATTGTTTGTATCTTTCTAATCTTATACGCCTTTTACATGTTCCTGGAAAATAGAAAACAGAAAGAAGAGGAGCCTATCCTGACGAATCTTATGGAGTACCAGCCGCCTGGGGTAATTCAATGAACAATAAATCGTGTGTTTTTTTGAGTGAAACGGATTTACCGGCTGTATCTTGAAATGTAAACCGTGTTTTAGGAATTTGAGTGTGTACGTACGGGGACACGGTAGTCTTCTCCTCCATGTACAATAATCTGTCAAGTCCAGACATGGTGATATCCGACGAAGGATCAACAACGAATTGGTCCTTTTTCCTATCAATTACCGCGTATGCCGTTCCCGGAGTTAGTTCGTCAATAAATTTAATACTCATTTATAAACAGTGTATATGTTATTTATAGTTGCAAATAGTTCTTTGTATTGCGTATAAAAGTTCATGGTATCCTTCGGTGCTCATGTTGTCGATGTAATAAACCGCCCCGTCGTTTTTTGTATTCCTATCCATGCGTACTCCAACAACAAAAACGTACGGCAAGGTCTGTAAACATTTGCTCATGTCTACCCATCGATCAATAACGCTGGTTCTAGTATCTGGTTGAGTGGTATCAAACATCAAAATCACCGCGTCCGCGTTTAACGTTTTGAGTTTAAAATGGTATTTTATATGTTGTGGTATGTCCCAAAAGCTGACTTTGATTTCTCCAATGTGTACTTCGTTGTAGATTTCTATGCCTACAGTGGGTTTGTAAAACATGGTGTAATACCCCTTCGTCAATCTGGTAATGAAGGAAGTTTTCCCAACGGATTTATCTCCTAAAACTAAAATTTTATAACTGATTTTTCGACGATATACATCTTCTTCATCTGAATCATCGGATAGATAGGTAGTTCTCATTAAATTTATGGTTTATAATATTTATACTATGTTCTTGATACAATTACTACATTACTAAAAATCATCCATCCCAATACAAGTTTCGCACCAAGTGACAAGGTTACAAATACCATTTCTTTGTATACCGGATTACATGTTTTTTCTTTCCTTACGGCTGGACACCAAGATCTATAGCATCCTCGTTTGCACCCTACAGATGTGCACCTGTCCATTTCTGGATCTTTTGCAGAGAAGCAATCGCAACATCTTGAACAACATTTGGTTTTGCAAAACAACTCTGTCATTTGTACAATTCCAAAGGACGAATACAGCAAAAACAATGCCAAAACAATCGCATAAACAAAGTCCGGTGGTCTTACTCCTTCTACGGCGGTCGCTGCCTTGGCATAGGCATGAATAATAATTCCATACGCACAACCAAATTGCAACCACCCTGTAAGGTGTAGTAACCATTGAAGACGGATATCGTCTACATATTCAACGACGAGTCCACACAATTGGCATGCAGCTGTAAGAACCGCTATGGACGCTAAGAGATTAATGTCGGTGACACCGTTGAGCAAAGCGATACATACCAACATAATTGCTGCACTAATGGAATATTCTAAGAAACGGAGCGGATTTTTACTGTCTTTAATCATGTCCGAATACCTATACCCGAACACTCCTTCGTCTCGCACGTCCGTCAATGCGGCTGCTCCTTGAAATAAGAACGACAATAGATGGAATGATATGATTAGCCACCCTAGATCCAATCCACTACAATTTCCATCGACGCAATCAATCGGTGATGTAGTTGGCTCAATGCAGAATTGCCCATTCTCACTCGTGTTGAGTTTTCTGGAACCTTCACTACAAGTTGCTCCTTCATCTACTGATACCCATTGTAAGTAAGTTTCGGTGTATGGCAACTGCAATGACCCATACATAATAATAAATACAATCATCAAACTCGCAGATATAAAATGACCTCCGATCGCAACCAGGTTCAAGATATTATATGCTGGTAGTCCATCGTAAAGGTCATCATCACTTGCACCCGTCAATGGCGTTTCTTCGTCGATTTCGTCGTCATCTGCCGCTTGAATGTCGAGTGATAAACTGCTAAAATTTAATCTTTTAGCACGTACACTCATTTGAAATAAATCTTTTTAACTATATATAGTGTATTCCAATACTTAAATAACGATGGATAGTGATTACGACTTGGCAGACTACATCGAATACCACTGTGATCCTTCATGCGACATGGTTAGTATACGAGATTTTAACGCCGTCATGGGTTCAAACATTGAAGAAAACGAACAGGTGGAAGCTGCTATTGTTTTGGCACGCGATCAGTGGGGTCCGAATGATTTCATTCCACCCCAAGTGATTCAACGGTCTATTTTGGATGATGTTAACGATTTAATGAAAATGAGACCATCCAGTAAAAAGAAGAAGAAGAAGAAGGGCAAAGCAAAAAAGAAAATCAAAGGAAGCAAGGTCAAAAAGGGCAAAGCAGCTTTGAAGAAGGGTGCCAAAAAGCTCCTGGGTAAAGCGAAGGGCTTGTTGAGCAAAAGTTCAAAGAAGTTGCAATCGAGCATCGTTAAGAAGAAGGCAGCGGTAGACAAGGCTCAAATTAAGGTTGATTCTCTTCAAAAGAAGGTAGACAAAGACTGTGATAAATTAAAAAAGAAAGACTCCGACGCGCACGGAAAGATGGGTCAATGCAAGCCCAAGCTTATGAGTTTGGACTTGGAGGACGAGCTTATCGAAGATGAATACGAAGAAATGTGTGATAAATGTGGCAAGACGCCTGAAGTTTGTGACCATGAGTTTGAAGATAAATTGGAGTCCGTATCTATCGAAGACGCCCAGACGCTACAACATTTGGTTGCCTTTAAGTCAAAATGCAACGACATTCAGGAGCGTATGATGAAGGGTAAGGGCAGGTATATCCAACAATTGAAGGCGTACGCAAGTGGAGACAATACCGCTGAAATTAGAATGTTCAATGGTAACAAGGTAAAAGTTTCTTCTTTAAACCCCAACAAGGATAGTTTGCAGACTTTGTTTGCCACTTTTCCAAGTGGACCACATATTGTAGAGTGTGATTAAGCACAAATTATATATAAATATAGTTATCTTATATTGAAATGAATTTACTGTACCAATCTTTATTCCCCGCCTCTTTACTACCGTGGTTTATTATAGCCCTGTTTCACTTTTTTCATGGCTATATCTCTCTGTGTTTAATACTAACCCTACACCTATCTACGCATGCGGTTGTTATTTTACACCGACCATTATTAGACATGGATATGATACAGTGGAATAAGTTCCTCCAATTGCAGCGTTTGGCTCTATGGGTGACGTATTCATTCCGCAATCACTGGGATCAACATTTCCTATCACTAATATTGTTTGTCTGTATTTCGTTGAATTTTAAATTGATACGTGAGCGAAACATAGCGTCTGAGGTAATACATACAATGTGTGTGTTAACGTACTGTTCCACCGCACCTCTGGCACCGATTGTTGCGAGTATGGGATGTATCGTATTGTATTATTATCAAAAGAAACCGATGAAGATACAATGGCAAATTACCAACGAAGTGGAAACCTATTTTAACCTGAGGATTGGCTACAATTACACCTTCGCCTTTATCGAGTGGTATCTGTCCGGCATGTCGAGCGCTTCAATAATACTGTTGCTTTTTGTAACGGTATTGTTCAATGTAACCGTGTTTACTCAGATACCAGATGAGAGGAAAGAGGGACGGAGTGAATGGTTTGATGCTATGAAGTTGCCAAATGATTACCCATATCCACTCGATATTAGTGACGCTATGGAAAGATGCAACACTGCAAAAAAACTATTTAAATCTCATCAAATATAATATAATGGGAAGCTATTGGAGCAGTGATTTTTACATCTATTCCAGGAATACATCCGACGATAAATGGAATTTAAATATCGAATTAAAAGAAGGCAATCCGATGAGTCGTTTTAAGCACGAAGTTTACGCTCACGTCTTGCGAAAACGCCATAAGGACTCAAAGGCATTGTATTTATACTGTGGGTATTCAAGAGTTGCGAAGGCTATAATCGAAGGGGACGATGTAAAGTATTTGGTGATAACCTTTTGTTCGGACGAGGCGGCAAAAGAATGGGATCAGTGCCAGGAACAAATGGATAAAGTATACGTTGATGTGGTTTGGTTGGAACGACCGTTTTTGAATTCATGGGTGTATCATGTTGAAGAAAACAAGCTTGTACGCAAATACCAAAACTTTAAAATGGATATGAAAAAATAAAATATATATACTTAAACCGGTATAATATATGGAAGTGTGGATCCCTGTAAATATAAAGCCACAACGAGTTCAATCCGATATTCAAGAATGGTTGGATAAGTATTCGTATCATGCTTATAAGAGCATTATACAAGATCGTATAAATTCTACCTACCCCAGATTAAGTATTCCCAAGGCTCTGTACATATTAAATTTAGAAAACCGTATGATAATTAGCATTGTGCCACACGAACAAACCACAATAATGCAAGCGGTGAAATGTCCAATCTGTCACGAAGAAGATATAGAGGTACGTCAAACCCTCGCATGCAATCATACTTTTCATCATCGATGTATTCAGCACTGGTTTCAGATTAATAATACTTGTCCACTTTGTAGAATGCATATAACTAATACTTATTGATATTCTTCTTCTATACTTATGTCACTAGCGTACCCCGTAACTTCCGGTTCCATATCTTTATCGTTCCATACTTCGGAATATTTATCTCCATGTCTATCAGTTACGATTTTATAGTAATACCCATTCCAACCATCACTGACATCATACTCTATACCTTCGATTCTACCCCTAAACGAAACATTTGGGTTACTATCCGATCTAATCTTCACGCGATCGCCGATACTATAATTAAACGACGGCGGCGACGATTCCGGGACCGGTAAGGTTACTTCTTCGCTTTTGTACAGATCACACAATTGTTCGTACTTGTCCTGCTTCGGGGATTCCATTTGTTCCTTCCAGTCGCGACCATCGACATGTGCGTCGATAGAAGGATTGACGACTCTCCGGTAATACCATTTTTTTCGTAGGTCTTCTTTAATTATTTCAATTTTAGTGGTATAGTCCCCTCGTAATTTCGATTGATGTTCTAACGATTGCAATGACAATGCCATCTCTACGATATCCCTTTCCACACGATTTGTGTCGGCTATAGCTATACTCGTTCCATTCCGAATCGACTTAATTTCATCGTTGGGTTGAATAAACCCTTTGATTGGCATAAGGTGATAATAGACCGGCTTTCCGTTCTGTAATATAGTCGCACCACAGTTTTTACATTTACTGTCGTCCAGGTCATCTTCCTGTTCACAAACATGGCAGAAATATTTGAAATCTAACTCACGCTCTACCCTATATTTTTTATGCCGAATGTACTCATCCGGTGAGATAAATACTAGGTTCTTTGTACAGAGCACATGGGATAGGTTCACGTAGGTGTCAAAATACGCATTCCATTTCGTTATTTTGTCTTCGGTTGGAACCTGACGTTCGTCCTCTTCTATGGTAATTGTAATTCCATCTCTATCCAAACGTCGAATCCACTCCTCAATGGTATCCCTAGTATCCCAACCTTCAGCCCCAGTTTGGCGTATTCGTCGAGTGAGTTCATTAAGTTCATTAATTTCACTCCTAGTTATTCTCCTCCTTTGGGTGATTTCTGCCTCAATCTCCGCAACCCGATTTTGAAGTTCATCGACATTTGCCGTAGCAATTGCCCGTTCTCGTCGGCTTTGTCGTTCTGCTCTTATTGCGTCTTGTACTCGCCTGGATGTCGCCGCAATTAACATTTCTCCCAATTCGTCATCCGATTTGCCCTCAAATTGTACTAATCTCGGCGGTACCTCATACTTGCTATCTATGGAATATGGTTTCGTACAAAAGGTTACCTCTTCTACAATTCTCATGTTTTCTGGTAAACTGTGGTGGGATTTCTTACGAACCGTTCGACCATTAAACTGATCCTTTTTACCAGCTGTTCTCACCGGGTCAATACAAATCATTAACGATTGACTACAAGATTTGTAATCTATCCCCTCTATACCAGCTCCTGAGACCAATAAACAGTCCACATAACCTTCAGAGAATGCTTGTACAAATTTAGGATATTCTTCTGATTTCACCGAGTTGCCTTCTAAAATACCAAATGTTAGGGTATCACTTGTCATGCCGGTCCAGCGAGACCGCAATCGGTCTAAGATAAGTTCGCGGTTTGGAAACTCTTTACCACCTATCTTCAATTTCGATGTACCTCTTACTTCAGAAAATTTGGGATTATCCATAGTTTTTATCAACTGTTTCGACAGTTCGTCCATGTCCTTCCCACCTACATCCATTTTCTTATCCTGACCAATAATCACGCGCGATTGTTGAAGAAAGTATTGATCAACATACTTGTACAAGTTGAAGAAATCCCGGTTCGAGGTTATTGTCTCTGGAAACCCTTCGCGTTTCAATTCCGCGCTTATCTCCAATTGTTGTATAGACATTTGGGGAGGCATCGATATTTGTTTTACTTTATCAAAGAACACTTTATGTTCAGCTATATAATTGTTCCATTTGTCAAAATCTAGCTTCGGCATATCAAATTGGTCACGTGTCGCTTTCGGCGGTTTACCTGCTTCGGCATAATTTTGGTATGGGGTTGGTCGTTTGCGGTTAGGTTTGTATGTACTCCTGAATCTAACACCGGACCATTTACTGAGATAATAGTCTCGAAACGGATTATTTTCGACGTTGTATTCTTCTATAGGTTCGCCCGGTTTATCGATATTAATGTTTTTTATAGCTTCCTTGAATTTCACATGTCTGACCTTGGACCCTGGCTTTAATATTTCTTTTTTGGCTTTTACATAGTATGGTTTACATACTCCTACAATGAGTTTTTGAAACTCCTTTTCGATTGAAATACCACTATATAACTTCATGGCAGTAATACACTCTTGTCTTTTTTCAAACGTAAGTTTTCCTTTGGTGACCTCTTTAAGTCTAGGGGCATATTCCACCAATTGTAAATAGCCTTTAACCACTTGTTTTACTTTGGGTTCGTCGGCATACTCTGCAAACTCGGCAAGATATTTCGCTTTATCCAGGACCTTATATTTAGTCTCCCAAAATTTTTCATATTTCTTGTAGAAATATTTATAATTACAATGAATGAAATCGTCTCCCCCGATAATATCATCGTAAACGGTATGCCATTCTTCCTTCTTATAGTCTGGCTCCATTAGTTTCAATTCGTCGTCCATAAATCCATACTTAAAGTCGTAATTCTGGGATCGCCGATAGTCTAGTGGCAAGGTCTTAAACCTACGTATGGCACTTCTTCTGGCTCCTTCCAATAGGGGACGCATGTCATAGTCTCCTTCTTCAGGGTTGACGATGGGAGAGTCCAGGTTTCTAATGATTGCATTCTTAAATTGATGTTTTCTCATAGCCAATCCCCGCTGTACAGCTCGTATCAGCTCGACACGTTCATGGTACACCATTACATTCTTTCCATTCCGTACAGCGTCTTCAATAGTCATTACAATATGCAATATTTTGGAACCCAATAAATCCGGAATGTAGGGGATACCGCTGTATATGTCATCATCAGAGTAAACTCGTAATTTTGTTGTTGGGTTCACATGTAACCATTTTAAATCATCTTCGCTTCCCAGGACCGTGGGCGTTCTCGGGAGCTCGGGCAGTGTATAACTTTCCGGACAAGGTTCCTCAGGTAACCCCCCGGTGTATGCCGAAACAATCGGTGCGGTCGGATAACCTTTTTCTGGATAGATTAGATACACGCCACGTTCAGGTATCCGATTGCACAATATAGCAGTTTGAAGCGATCGTAACCAATTTCGGTCGCGTGCCCCCTGTTCTTTTGTCACACGGATGTAACCATCCTCGTCCAGATCAATATAGCATTCTCCAGCACCAAACCGCAACTCTAAATTCGGTGTATTCCAAACCATATTTGCACGGTGATAATCCAAATTAATATTATAAATCCCATTCTTAATGTTCCCCCCGTCTGGTTTATTTCTTAAGACTGGGAATTCTGACACCCCAACTAGATTTACTTTCTTCCTGTATATTGATTGGAGGGCTTTTTTAACAAAGTCATCTTTATCGGTGTTTATAAATTGATATAGTTTTTGTCCGTCTTCGGGTTTTCCATTCTCAATCCAATTCTCTAACGGGTTTGCGGTATACAATGCCATCAAATTTGTAGCGTCCAGTTTATATTTTTTTTCATTCTTTGTTGAAACGGGCTTGTAAAGGTCTTCTACTGACCCAGAAATGTCATCCACGGTGTTATGGCGAGAGAACTTGTTCTTTAATGTCGATGTCAAATCATATACATTTTTGTATTTACGCATTGGTTGCAACGCATGCCAGGGTGGAAAGCCTTCATATTTTGTCCCTTGTAAATATAGGTCTGAAGTGTACTCACGTTTCATTTTTAACATTTCGGATAAGTAATGTACCTGCTTGAAGTAATCTGTACCTTCCAACGGTGTAGCGGTTAAGAATAAGGTAAACGGTGTATTCAGTGAATATTTCCATATTGCTTGCATTGTTATGTTGTTTTTTGCCTTTACATGCTTATGGATTTCGTCACAAACGAGAATACAACCGGCTGGCGGTCTGTATTGGTGATATACAAACTCCTTTTCTTCTATATAATTCATGCGTAAATTTCGTAGAATTCGAGCTGGCTCTTGCAAATTCAACGTACGTTTATACTTTTCAAAGGCTTTGTATTGCTGATGTTCTCTATACAGGTAATAATTTTTGTCTTTTACTGGTGGTTCAGTTTCCGGGTTTCCAAATTGACGTCTATAATCATCCCAGGTTTTGATAGTAGCACTATATTCGATATCGGATGGAGTAAACCCGGTGATAAATTTAGCTGATCCTCTACAACCACAATGAAATAAAATCATGTCTTCGTCTAAATCCCAGGTGAATCTTATATCACTATAATCGTTATTTTTGAACCACAGTCGGTGAACTAATTTTCCTTCTTTTAGTCGTTTTATATTATCTATATCGCTTTGTTCGAGACCCAAACTAGAAAGTGGAGTAGACTCAGCGTATCTAGGCGGGCTCCGACCAAAACTGAATGCTCCGCCACATAGTTTACAGTAGATTATATTTTTCTGTTCTGTTTTGGATTTTTGTAATCCCGGACCACCCCTTGTTAATTTCTCTGGTTTTAGACCTCCGTTTTGATACCATGAAACAAAGTCACCTAGCCTGTCAATGTGGTCTTGATTGATTCTCTCATACGGTGGATAACTTGTATCAGTGTTTCCAGTAGTGGACGACACGAATATACTATACGTCATCCAAATATAATTGGACAGGTCTCTCTTCATACTTTTTAAGACACTGACCCACTGTTTCAATAATTTTCTATCTGGAACGACTAGAAGTATTTTCGGCTTGGGTCCGGGTACACTGTTTCGCATACGCTCTGCTATCAGAATACTGTTTATAGTCTTACCGAAGCCCGGTCGGTGACATAACAATAGTTTGTTTCCTGCATACTTCAACGGTATAAATTGGTAACCAGTAGGTCGGAACCCTGGATCACCATCTGTGCGAAAATCCGGATCCCAATCAAGTTCTATGTGTTCAGGAACAGCTAACCTGGGTTGGTCTTGCACCGAACAATCTACCCCCGTGGCAAGTTTTAATTTGTTTCCATCAATGATTAATTCTTTATCGTTTGGGACGGTTGTAACCAGTGTTATTTCACTCTCTTCTAAGAGTTCACATAACAACGCACTGTCTTTCTTATCAGACAACCGGAGATAATAACACCTCCCATCGGATTTAATAACTTGAATTTTATTACTGATATTGTGTCTTAATTCTGGTCGTTGAATATCCTGGACTTCCAAACATTGGAGCTGACCCTCTTTTGCTTCGATTGGTTTTTCTTCCTGAGATACGGTAGACGCCCTGGATGTTATTCGTGCGGGGTTTAATGCCAATAGCCCCTGAGCCGCGTCATTTTGAACTACTCCAAATAAATCATCAAGCCATGGTTGCTTGTTAAATTTGCGGTCTCCTATAAGAAATTGAGTGTTTGAACGTGCTGTATCAAGATCATTTATAGTTTTATACACCGTGCCATTTTTTGTTATTTTAATGGTTGAATATTTACGGGCTTCTCTATCTAAAAATTTTCGTAGTTTATTCAATGTTATATCTACCACTGTTTCATTGATGGTAATAGTATCCCCTATGACTATTCTTAAGGTTGTAGAATCTCCGGCAGCTTCTTTTATAGGGTTGGGTCTACTACCTTGAGCCTGTGTCATCATGAACGAATACGCTCTAGCCCACTGTGGAAACATCGGTATATAATAGACAGTGTTATATTTTATAGTATATAAAGATTGAATACTTGAAGAAATGCAGCAAGATTTATACGGTTATATGAGTAGATTTGATAGAACAAAGTGTACACATTATAATTTTGATACAGTGTTTATGTATGTAAAGAATTATTGCCATCACAGTAAGCATGCTGCCTCCTTGGCGTATGACCTATGTCCCGGGCGAGTCACATGTTTGGACATGGAAACCGGGAGTTTGGTGTTACCAAAGGATTTAAAGCAGACCATGATATCCCAGGGATCAATGGCACCGCATTTGGCACAAAAATTCACTCAGCTTCGTTTTCCCACAGTACCACAAATATTTGTACATGGACTGGAAGGTTGGAAGTATGTTGGTGGTCGTGTCGATTTTGATGCCTTTACGCAATCGAGCAGTACGGTGGGAGATATTCAAATAGCGTTTCAAGGGGTGAAATTATAGCTTCTGGTTCTTTCATTCTTGGAACCAGCAGCGGTAGGACGTTCTCTAAGTTTCTATTCTCCTTACAGGATATGTAAATGTCTGCCCCTTTGCCATAATTGACGGTTGTATCGTCCGCTTTGTTCATAACTATAATTATTGGTATATCCGGATTTTCTTTTTTTACTGCTTCTACCCACACATCTATCTTTAATTCATGATCGCAAAACACCAACACACCGTCTGCATGTTTATAATGCAGTTGCCTTAGCGTTTGGTATCGTGGTGATCCACCGTGATCATGTAGAGCTATGGTCTTACCACGAAATTCTATCGTGTACATGTCTTTGGTCATTGTCATTATATAACTATCTGTGAAGGTGTTCGTTGTTAAACGTCGAACAAAAGCACTCTTACCGACCCCCTGGTCGCCTATAATGATTACATTTTGCATTACAGTATATAGATTATCAACTTAAATAGTATATAAGTGCAAAAGCATTTTATAAAATGATAATACTTTTTAAGAATGCGACGCTGTTTGTGTATTATGCCTCGGTGTGCATTTTAATGCTGTCGGATGTCATATGGTACGAGAAAGGGTTGTATTTTTCGTTTTTCCCTGTTATGATGATTTATTATTTAGCGTTGTTGTTTCCAAGTATACATCGTCATTATATCTATCAAGTCACCGAACGTGGATTTATCCGGTGGAAGATAATATGGCAAGTTATGTTTCATGGAGCTATGATCCTTCAAATCCCGTACATCGTATTGTTTTTATTTTTGTTAAAGGAATTAAAGTTCGTGATAGAATTTGCAGAAACGAGATTATCCAAGATAGAAGAATCATTGTATGAGAAGTGTCCCGGGTATAGGATCGCTCATCTCCATTTGAACCTATTTCAAGACGACATGGACAATAGATTTCATGCCAATTGTTTCCATACCAACCGGTTGTATATATTGGAATCGACTGTTGTCAGTAGAGAGACACAGTTGGGTATATCAAATTATAGAGAGATAAGACGTAGGAATAAGGCACCACGAACGATGTCAGAAGAAGACGAGAAAATGTACACGGCTGCTGCTAATCAATCGTTACTGTTTTCACAAAGGAATTATATTATTGGTTATTATGTGGGGTTATTATGTACAATCTCACTATTTGAACATTACACGACTTTCCTATTGATTCTGTTCAATATAACGACCTTTTTGTTTACACGATCTGTGGTTCACGATGTGTTGGTTGATCTATCATACGGTGCAATCTCCGTGTTCTTTGCTCTGCAACAAAACAGCATATCATCAAGGATAAGAAACATAGGGTGAATGGGGTCAAAAAATCCATTTTGGAATAATCCGTGAACACCATACAAGCGGCGAATATACCAGCTACTAAGAACAACGTACGTATTAAATCCATAAACTGGTCACAATCTGTTATTTTATATTCCGGACGAAGTGCAGTGGGGAAAATATAGCAATAGCATGGCGGCGGATCTCGGTCGATCAAATCATCTTCAAATAACTCCAACGGTTGGGATAATGGGGGATACGGTTCTTTGCATACACCACATTCGTGTTTACCATATAATCTCATGATAGTTATGCATGAACTATGAACATAAAGCGTTTTACACTTACACTCTGCTAGGGTCTCGCACGGTTCGTAACACACGTAACACTCGTGCAGCTCGAAGGGGTCCATATTATTGTATATGCTCTCTATATATAGTCCATTCGGTAATATCTTCCGACGAACAATCGGCGATACAAAGTGTTATGTCTTCCGGTGTTATGATTACATCTTTTATGGGTGTATGCTTTATTTCGGTTGCAAGAAAGGGTACATCGATCCGATATGCAAGCGACGCATGGATATGAGGTATCCGTACACCGTCTATTGAAAATGGCTGTTCTACGGAAAAGAAATATTTATTGTCTATAATCATTTTGTCCATGGTATACCGTCCGTAAGAAACAAATGTTGGCTTTTTATGGTACTTGTACGTTTCGAACATTTCTTCAGCTTTGCTTAGACTGAGGGATTTCATTATGGTAATGTGTCCTGAGAATGTGGGGGTGTTCAATGTTCTAGAGTAATTACGAATAATATGGTTTATAGTATGGTTCGGTTTTAGTTTGTACCAAAGACAGTATTTAAACATTTAAAAGATTACACTAATTATTTATAGTGTTATATTCGTCAATCGTCTCCTCTTGCGCGTCCGTTTCACCTTTATGTTTGTCATGAATACGGGTTCTTCGAATTTTTCCACCATCGCTGTTTCCTGAAGTAGGACTTGTTTCAGATCGACAAACATACGACATCGTTCGAGTTGGAATTTTGCGTACGGTTTGTCCTCGATATTCTTTGCAAGGTCTGCGATCAACTCGTTCATGTGTTGGACATTCAATATTTTGATATCGTTTATACTTACTAGGATGTCGTATGGCATCAGTACCCGTTGGGTTTCAAAGTATGTTTGACCGGGAATATGTGTGCATATTACGATGTGTTCCATGTTCATGGATTTCTTGATCTTGTTTGCGAGGGGAATGCTTTGTGACGATGGTATTGGGAGTTCCTCGTCTTCGTATTCTTCCATGTGATTCACCGCAAAATTCATCCACACCGTTCCACCGAACATGGCGTATGGTATGTCTTCCCAACAATGGTATCGTTCATCCGTTTTGAACTCTATGACGGACGGTTTTATTTTGAGAGTTTTCGTTTTTTTCTTTCTGAAAATACAAATCTCAATGGTGTCTGGGTCCAAAGACATGATGAACTCGGTGTTTGTGATGGGGATACGTTTATCCGTCCAATCTACAGATACAAGACCATCGTAATCTACGTTGTATCGATTGTTTCGGTCGTGCAACCCAACGATTATATCATCGCGTTTGAGACCCGCTTGAAACCCCGCCTGGTCTTTGATTACCTTTTCGACCAGTACACCTTGAGTAGATTCTCGAATGTTGTTGTATTTGAGGTATTCGTCGGTGAGAATATTCATGTCTATGCCCCAGGAGGGTATCTTCAACAATTCTTTTGAGAAATCCGCCCAATGGCGAAAGAAACGAAGAATTTGGTGGATTGGTACGGCTAGACCAATTGCCTCTGTTTCTGCTTCAGAGGCGGTGCATATCCCAATGACTTTGTTTTTGTGCATTAGGGGTCCCCCACTGTTTCCTCCGTTCAACGAAAGATTCAATTGGATCATTCCCAACCCTCTGCCAGATACACAACCTTCGCACAGTTGGTAGTCTGTGCTCAAGGATGGGAACCCGATTGCGGTGACCTCTTGAGAGTTTCCTTTTACCGGGGTGTTGTTCAACTTGAGGTTTGGTATATCCTCTAAGAACAATGGGATACTGTCATTGCACCGCCATGCTGGATGTTCGCCCAGGGGGTCAATGCATAGGATGGCGACGTCCATGGATGGTACCACATGTATAATAGACGCCGACAATCGGTTAAATCCCTTTGATGGAATACACAACTCCACCTTCTTGGTGATTACGCTGTCCACTACGTGGAAGTTTGTAAGTAGAAAACGTAATCCACGGGTCTTGAACGGTACCTCGCCGAACTCCTTCGGATCAACAAAGAAGGCAGTTCCTCCAAATTGCAGTTCTTCGGTGTCTATGTACGGCTGGGTCCAATTAAAGGTCGTGTGAACACCCATCACCTTTACGACTGACTTTTTTGCTTTTTGAACGTCTTGAGGTCTCATTTTGTTTTTAAACTGAAATTTAATATATATAGTAATAAAGAATTATAATTTAATCCGTGGAGGGGATTTTTTAAATCTAGGTAGTATTTAGGTAGAAACTAGGTCGGGAAATGTTCCGAACCAAAAAACAAGTTTTGGAAGAAAACGAGACTACGAAACGTATAGTTGTATCCCCTATCACATTGCCCCCACCCGCAAAGGATGACACACCTGGATACTGGTACGACCGTATTATAAAGAAACCAAAGCCCAGGTATTTGCATAAATAAACTAACGTCGTAGTATGGGGTCACCAGGCAGCAAAGGTTCTTTTTTCTTTGATTTGCAGCACCGGACAAGACATTTGCATGGACTAAATACTCCGTTCACTAGACATACACCACAACATAGAATCTTGTAAAGACCACAAAGGATAATCAAAAGTCCACTTCCAAAGATGATATACATGACCACAGTAAACCAATACTCTACTTCGTCCATTTGGGTTGATAATTCTTTTAAACCAGACAAATCTAGTTCCATTTTAAACATATAATTACATTAATATACACGATTTTTCTTTTTCAGCGTCGAACGACAAAGATGTATATTTGTCCGAGTTACGCAAAGACTCAAAAATGCACATAGATAAAGTCTCTTTACACTTTTCACCGGTGTATGCGCTAGTATCACAATAGAAGGTATTCCTACCATGAATACTTCGGGTGTACCTCTGAACAACCGGCGTTTTTACGAATCGTTTGCTTTCCTGATCCAGCTTTGTTCCTATAAAACATATTGGCGTACTCTCCGTGTTCTCCAACGCTACGTCGGACCAATATTGCGCTGTCAACCATGATTTGGCTCTTGTCAGGTCGAAACATATCATGATTAACTCTGCATTTTGCAAGTATGGTATTAATAAGCTTTGGAATGACATGTCACCGCTACAATCCCAATACTGTATACATACCACACTCTCCCCGAGTTTAAAGGTCATGGATCGCATATCGATTGCTATGGTTTTACTAGGGTTAATGGGTTGAGATGGCGTACACCATCGTTGAATGAGAGAGGTTTTCCCACAACTATCACCTACTATAGTAAACCTAATTTTATTCATTTAAATAAAAGTAATTAACATTTATACTTAATATCTTAACTTACCATGTGCTGGGTGCAACTTTGGCGCTGGAGTCACCGCTTTAAGGATATACGACGCCATTTCCTCCTGGATATCACTCGTAGTTTTTTTAGCCTTTGGTTTTTGGACTACCTCGTTGGTCTCTTCGATTTGAATCTCTTCTGTTGTAGACATATTTATAGGTTTCTTACTAATTAATATACATGCTTAAATTAGTTTTTTTATTACCTTAACAATATAATCGTTCTTGCTCTTCTTTGCTGCTTTTCTATTTCCTTCCAAAATCTCAATTGCCAGGCGTAGAGTTTCGCCCCAATGGACCAGAACACACATTTCTGTCTGCAACAACTTTACAACAAGTGGGTCTTCAATACCATATGCGGACTTATCCACTCGGCGCTTTACCTCGGCTTGAAGCCAATTGAAAAGCATCTTGCAGCACCATAGTTCGTTTTCTTTGTTCAACGGTTTTCGTACGTACTGATTTAGTGTCTCGGGACATTTCTTTTCATTGCTCCTTATGTAACGAAGAAACGAGAATATTTCGACGGTACCTTCCATGTATTGCCCCATCAACTCGAATTCAAAATCTTGTTGAAAATACCTTGGATCGATGCGCTTTTTGTAAATGTCTTCAGGGATAGTACATATAATCCTTACGTTGTCCAGTTTGGTATTGTTGGGCATGACGAACCCATAATGGAGAAAGGTCTCGTAATTAGATTTGAGACCATAACAATCAAAACATTCCTCATGGGGTTTGATGGTTTCGGATGCAGTCATAACAAAATGTGTATCGGTGAATTTCCATTCAACATTGGGCGTATTGGAATGATTCATCATGTCGGCGAACGGTACCAGATATTCTTTCTTCATATTCGCAAAGTTCCGACTTCCAACCAACGACAAATTATGACGATCCGTAGGCATTTTATTAATTCTACGTTCCAAAATTAGTCTCATGGGAGAGACGTTGAGTTCATCCCTACGAGTTTCCGACCATTCCACTGGAAATTTGTCTTCGGGCATGCTTCGAGTGTATGCATCGTCTTCTTTTAAATAATTCGCCAACTCTTCCTGTGTGCCGGTTTTACATGCCTCCAGTGGAATATTCAAAATAATATCACCCGGGTATATAAAATCCATCGCAAATACACCACGCCTGCCCTGAACCCTCAATAAACGACACTTATCATTAATATATTTCTCGTAACGGGTTTCCAATTCTTGTTTGGGGTGGCTGAGTATAACCCTGGACGCATCGGTCTGGTTTTTTGCGAGTAGAAAATACATAAATGCGGCTTCGTACCGATGTAGTCTCTCATTGGCTTCAGCCATCATGTTCAGGGTCTCGGTGGTCCATTCTTCTTCTCTTAAAATTTCCACCGCCTCAATGTATTCTTTCTTTAACATGTGTTGACGTGCCTTATCCATCTTTTTATTCATAAGGATGGATATATATACTAGTATAAATAATAATCACGGACTGATAAATGAGAGGTGATTTAATGTTTTTAGTATCGCTCCTGTCCATTGCTTCAGCTACCATACTTTACATAGGGTCGGACAATAGCTACAAGTATATTTATGGAACTTCTGAATCGTTAAAAGAGAAATTACGTGATCGTATGCACGAGGTTGCACCCAAGTGTTGTGAAGAACTTACCAAGGAATGTTTTGCATGTGCGACTGGATTACTGGTAGAAGAATTTTGTAAGCGTCATTCCGGCGAATATGGATGTCCTAAACAGCCTACCCCAATCGCTTGCAAAATGCAAACGGTAACCGGTGTCCGTGTTAAAACAAGGACCAAACCACCGTTTATAATTTACACCCACGAATTTAAAACAGATATCCATGTTTCGGGAAGTATTCAACGCAGAGGAATATGGGAGCCCCATTTTATTAAACAATTTGCTACCTATCTGGATAAGTATCCAACTGCTTATGTTGTTGACATTGGAGCCAATATTGGAATGTATTCGCTTTTTGCAGCAAAGAAAGGTCACGTGGTGTACGCTTTTGAACCAGTTCGAAAAAATATTATTCGTCAATGCAATTCTATAGTAGATAATAATTTTACGAATCTGAACCTGTTTCCATACGCGTTGTCACATAAAGAACTAACTGTTAACTTCATAGAACCATCTGACAATGTGGGCGGGACCCATACCGTGGAAATAGAAGAAACATCCGGGGTGGAAAACGTCGATTATGCTAAAGCTTATACACTAGACTCATTCGAAATCCCCTCCGACAAACCAATAATTATGAAGATTGACATTGAAGGATCCGAATGTGAGATGATGAACGGTGCCCATGAGTTTTTTCATGTTCACGATATTAAAATAATATTAATGGAATGGGGTCAAATTGCAAAAAAGTGTAAAACTATTGATACTATCATAAAAACACTACAATCCAAAGGGTTATCTATTTACGATGCGGGTGGAAACCATCGTTTAAATATGACGGAAAAGCCATGGACTAAACATTGGGACGTTGTGTGGAAATAATTTTATTAATACTAAAGGTGTACCCATCGAAGGATTTGGACCACAGCGTTTTCATCTCTGGGAGATGTACTTCGAGTCCACCGTCTACTTGCACATGAACTCGTGTCAACACCAGAATATCACCCTTATTCCACAGCTGGTGACATACTTCTGCCCCACCGATAACCCATGCGTGTTATGTTCCTTCAAGTACCACCTGTAAGGCTCGAATCGATAGGAAAGTCCTCACGTTTGGAACAACCTGTCGCGACAGTACAATATTTTCTCGGTATGGTAGAGGAGTTCTGCCCATGGAATCCCAGGTTTTTCTACCCATAACAATTGGACATCCTAGAGTATTCATTTTGAACCATTTCAGATCGTGGGTGATCCTCCAGGGTAATCGACTGCCCAATGCGATTTTATCATCGTCGGATACAGCTAAAATAAATCTCATGCGTATTTATGTGTACCGGTTTTATTTATATATGCGTAATTCCGACCGGTGTGTACTTTTAACAACCATTGTCTTATTTTTCATGTTTGGAGGTATCTGGTTGGTATGGTACCCACTGACATGGTGGATATTAATCTTGGTTCTTATTCCCGCCGGTGGATCCACAACATATTACATTCGAAGGCGATACGATAATGGACCGAAGGAACAGGTTACCCTAGAAGAAGTAGAACCCATACTAAAGAATACTTTATATTTTTAATTATTTTGCGCCCTGTGCGATTAATATTAATTCACTAGACGATGTTATGGGTGGTTCTTCATACAAAGGTATAGCGTCGTCATATACCGCTTGTATGTTATGTGTCCCATACATGCCTATTTTTCCTTCTATAAACCCAGGTGCATATTCTAACCTACACCTGCCAATGGTACTATATTGCTTAAACCGCTGCATGTGCATTTGCAACACCAACATGCTAGGAATGATTTCAAAATCGTTGGTGTTCATGACCTCTTTGAAATGGCGTACGAAACTGTCTCTCCACGACCCATATTGAGTTTCCATGTTTTCAAACAATTGCTTGTCGCGTTTTCTCAGTGGAAACTTTAATTGCTTCAGTGCGTGATGATTCAATGCCTGGCGTAGTAAAATCGCGGTGTTGTGATCCCCGTTATTAAACGCATTGTTCATGACATCAATAAAATACCTGTAATTGCGTTTTATTTGAAATTTCGTCGTGAATTCCCCATCTTTGCATAAAATGGCGTAGACAACGTTGAATATTGAGTTGTCAATATATTTACTGATCATCCTCTTCTTGATGGGGTCAGTGTTGTACGCATACAGTTGCCTCGATGCTTTCTCACACCCCCTTGTCATTTCTTCCAATTTATCATCGTAGGGGCTATGGAATATACAATACAAAAGTTCTCGTACGCGTGAAGGTGCTGGGTAGTACGCCATGTTAAATAACTTGTAACCATCGGACGAAAGGCGGCGTCTGGGCATTTAAAATGTATTTTTTTCCCTTATATATGTCGTTTTTATTTTGTAATATGCAGCTGGATGTAAGTTTCGCGAAACCACTCGGTCCGTATAAGAATGTCTGCAATATGATCCCGAAACAATATTGTCATGTTGAAATGTCGTTCCATACATCGGCGGATACATTTAAGAGACAATTGCACAAAGAAATTGAAGATGCGTATTCACCCGCAAGACTAGAATTGTTGAAGAAACGTATACGGAATATTAAAGGAAAAATTATAGTTTGTTTTTATATCAATTGGGGAGGGACGGTCTCATGCAGATATTTGTCGGAGATAATCACCGAACCGTATTTCCGTCCACCTGAAGATCCAGTGTACGACGTCATACCGTTGAAAATTAACTTGGAGGAGAGTAACAAAATAATCAGCTACCATTTGAAGAGCGTCGGCAAACCGTACGATTACACGAGGGCAATTTTATCCCTGGCACCTATTACCTTGAGAACACCAGAAGTACCGGACCAATTTTATTGTGCTCAGTTAGTATTGTACACCCTCAAGGAAATTGGTATCGAGATGGACTCTGACATAAATCACCAAACGCCCCTAACTGTACATACATTTTTACAAAGTATAAAAGACCGCCACATGGATACAAATGGAGGAAGTGAATCAGACAGTAAATAATGCGTATGAAAATACAATCAGCCAATACAATAACCAATCGAAGAAGGGGTCAGCTGCCGGAACCTTTCCCAAATTTGTATCACAACATTACCAAAAGAGTAAGGGGTCATCACATGGAGACACCATGAGAAACATATCCTCGATGTATAAAAATACAACCTTTTTTAAATAAGTATATAAATAATTATTTGGATTAACTATATGGGAGTATGCTGTAATTTATTTTACATCTTTATAATATTCGCATTTGTACAAATTCAATTCAGGTGGAAACAAGATAAGAAAAACAGCCAATGGATGGTGATTTGGAAAGGGAATACAACGAATGTTACATATGAAACAGGGACAGATGTTTCCTTTAATCTAAACTCTATCAAGTACGGCAATCCTTTGATGAACTATCATAACAAAAACTTTGTCATTCGGGAACGTTGCGAGACCGTTGTACATATTGTAGCGAAAGTCAGTGCCCCGGCGTTATCGTTTCATAGGATATCCCTATTAATTAATGACCAGGAAATTCGTACTCTGGATTTATTTGTACCCAACACCAAAATAGCCAACAACGATATGATAGCGAGGTTTGTACTAACTCCATCTACGAAAATCCGTATTCATCACTACTACGATTCTGTTTGGAGTGATATGGGCATGTCGAATAGTAGCGTCCACGTGGGGTTTCGGTCGGGGTTAACGAATATATATGATGTACCGTTTGAGTAGTATATATATAGCGACACAAGTAGATAAATGTATAACTTTCCACTTCCTAGAGCTTCCCAAGAATGTTATACCAAATGGTACAATTATTTGGTACCATCCGGAGCTCTGAAAAACACCACTATTTTGTGGGCGGCTCAAGAACTACCCTGTCGTTTTCGGTCCGATTCTATCAAAAATATTATTGGACCACACCATGTGTTTATATTAAAAATGAACGATACTTTCTATTATGCCATTATAGACGCCACGCAAACGGTGTATAAATTACCCAAAAAGTATTACACTTCCTGCTTCCCGGGAATTCAATACTCTCAAGTTCCAAAGAACAACAGAATGAGAGTAAAGCTAAATGAAACACAGTCCATGATGTTGCCGTACATACCAGAATCTTTTTTGGAACAAAAACGAACCAAAACCACCAGAAAACGAAGGCGTTCAGAATCTGAAAACAATGAGATAGAGAGTATTGATTTCAACCAACATGTGCCAGAATGGAATATTTTGGGTGTCCAGACGACGGTGGACCCCAACAAAGCGGACATCATGCACCTTATACGATCCGTTATACTGTACAATGACACGAATGAAAACTTTACATTGAAAAATCATTTCGAAGGAATCGATATAAAAACAATTCAATCGGACGATAAATTGAGAGAAAAAATGAAAAACATTGTATCGTTTATTTATTACTACTGTAGAGACGAAATCGGTGTTTTTAAACAAAGAGAGCCAATATCCATTAGTGACCTTCAATCGTGGCTATCAGAGGACAATTCTTAGTCTCCAATACATAATATTGTTTGCATAAATAACACGAGTCGCCGTGCTGTTCCGCACATTTTCGATGACAACAAAGACTACCACAATGACAAGAAAGGATACAAAACTCTATTTTTTCGGTCGTACTCTTCGCGAGGACAGAGTTGCACAGAGTACACAATGGTGTAGATGTGTAGGGTGTCGGATATGAACGTTTCAACGGTATTGTATGCTCACAATGTTTTATTGCATCGTCAATAAATAATATGGGTGGATTCTCCATGGACCGTTTGCAGTATTGCCACTGCTCAATGGTCTGAACTTGCAATGCAGTTAAAAACGTTTCGTTCGTCATCCATTCATATATCTGCTCGATTTCATGTTTGTAACCGTCAGATACGGTGGAAATAAGTTTATCCCGGTGTTCCTTTGCTTCACGTGCAGAAAAACTATGCTTAAAGCCTATCATACTTATTTTTTTCAATAAAAACTACTTAAATACTTCAGTTTTCACACAGGACAAATTCCGCGCAAGATCTAGGTAGATCGGAAAATAGGTCGGATTTCGACAACTCGTATTTGTGCAACATTAACGGGTGGATATCATTGGTCTCCATTACCGGGATGCTATTTACCAGTAACCCGTAAAATATTACATGGTTGTTTGCATCTTGAATACAACCTAGACCGTTGATAACGCCACGTTCCCAATATGGTGAGGTATAGGTTTTACCGTCGGACTCGATACTGGCATACCCGTGGAATTCGTTGTCCTTGCAAAACCCGTACTCGAACACCCTTCCATTGCGACGTTTTACCACAAAGTGTTTGTGACCATCTCTGTACATACCGGTTTCGGCGATGCCATCGTAATGCATCGTGTAGTTTCCATGTGGCAAAGATGCCTCAAATTCTGCAAGGAGGATACGCTTACCGGTCACTTTATCGTAGACATGAACATCGCCCCACAGGGAACCACGAATAAATTCGCCAACTAGGATGTACGTCTCCCCGATACCGTAACCATTTCCATGTGGCACGCCATTCACATTATCCCAGTGCATTTCTAAATTGTCGTTAAATATAATCATCAGAACTTTAAGTTTAGTGTTAAGAATTCAATTGTATCACCGGAACGGAAATCGTACGTGTTGTTTTGAATTTTATATTCAATTGCTCGTTTATGTTTACATCTACGAGTATAATCCCTACAAGAACAAAAGCCTAGGTAGGAACCGGGTCGGTTGGATGAAACTAGGTCGTCGAAACTACCTAGAATTTGGATAAAATAATATCTAGGTCGCTGCACTGTAAATTTCTGAGACCGGACCACTATAAATTTTCGAGATGGCATCTGAGGGTTTTCAAAATCTTCGACATACACACTATTCACAGTGAAGTTGGCAGTTATCCCCAATTCCCTAAAGGTACGAGAACCCGGAGGGGGTTTCACGTAACCCCGTGGCTCTTCATTCTTATACATCATAATAGCACGCTCTACACGATTGCGACCATAAATAGAATGGTACATTTATATTCATACACGGTTATAATATATACTAACAGTTCTTTAAAATATCGTACAACTCGAGATCTATACCCCTGGGCTGTTTCATCATAATGTATTGCGCTCGAAGCTTTGCTTCATCCTCTCGTTTTGTTTTCTTCAGAACCGGTCGAATACTTACTACCTCCCAGGTCTTTCGTTCCGGGGTCACGCCACTCTCCCACTGGTCAATGTACTGCTTCATGTTTACAATTGTCTGTTGTAGACGATAAATTTCCTTGTATAATTCTGGAACCTCTTCTTCACGTTTGCGTTTCTTGCTCAACAACTTACATTGATCCCGCAAATCACCCATAGAACGTTTGCTCTCCTTGTGAGACACGCGCTTCCAACTGCTATATCTAGTATAGTATTCTTCTAAAACATCCTGGAGGCAGGCTTCGGTCCAAGCCGTAAGTGAAGAGAACGCGGTAACACCGATTAATATTCTCTTGGTCTTGTCGAAGTTTGACATTTTGCAGTTGCCAATCAGTCCACCCATGAGTATACTCGCTGTAAAGTGGTTCCCCTTGAAGTTAAAGAACACAGTATCATCTACGTGTATTAATTTATGGTATAACATATCCGTGAGGCTCATTTATTACAAAAAATATCCGACTTATATAGTATAAATATAGAACTAAAACATAGAAATGCCGGTCGAACAGTGGAAATGTAACCCACTACAGATACCGATGGTTGCCCGTAGTACCCCATATATAGGGTTTGATAACCGTATTTATTGGGCAAGGGTATTAGTACCCAAAATTATATATTCTCCAGAGTACATAATCAAACGCGTAAAAATTAGAAGAGGGTATCAAGAACTGTAGATGTGTATAGGATATTTGCACCCATGACCGGTAACCTGTATACTTCCAGATACCCCCGGTGATTCATAGGTATAAGCCGTTCGATTACCCATATTTACATTGTCGATCATAGAGGATGGTGTCGAATCAAAAATCCTCTCCGTGCCAATATGTACAGTAAAAGAAGTGTAACAGTTGTTTGTAATCCATACCAAACGCTTCGTGTACAACATGCCAATCCTGGTATATTCGCGGTAATACGAACTCAAGACCTGAGTGTCAATTGTAGCCACGATGTTGGGACATGGGTCTTTAACGCGTAGGGTCAAATCGTTACTAATTGGAAGCCTATAGTTTCCGTTAACTTTGAGCAAATCGATCGAAGGTATACCGTTAAACTCGTACGCGTCACAATTTGATATGACAAATTCACCGCTACTCATTGAAGTTGTACAGGTTTGTGCCGCTTGATCCATGTAACACTGCAATCGGATAATTCTTCGAGGTCGTAAATTTTGGGGAGCGACCGACAATGACAACACCACAATACATACCAACACCAGACCACCAATAATATACAATGCCAACTTAGTATTTATTTTAATTGGCTGAGGCGGGGGTTCTGGTTCGAGAAATTTAATCTTCTTCGGACGTGACAGGTCCGAAATATCTATATTTAATTTAGGAAACGATGACATTTTCTTATACATAGAATATATTTATACCTTTAAACGGACTTCTACCGAATTAATAAACTGCCACTTTAAATCTTCGGGGTGCTTGGTTAAATCGTCATCCCAGTTCTCTTCATAAATCTGTGTTTTTACACCGTCTGGAGTCAAAGCAACCACCTGTGCAACAAAACCAATAGCATAAGCATTCTTATCGGTGAAAAACCACCCGTTCCAATAACGCTTCAGCTTGCCGGCTCCTATACCACCCCACTCCTTTTGACCAATATCTGTACGCTCTGACTTAGACATGTCTAATACATGCTCCTTAGCCGTCTCGCCAAATAGTTTCGCAAAATCTTTGGTCATCCATAAGCCATGTGGTCCCAACGGTTCCCCACTTTTGGTGTGTTCCCACTTCCACGCCTTTCCATGTTTATAATAATGGTCACCGTCTTTCTTTAATTTACCGGCGGGGTCTTCCATGAAAGCACCGAACTTATCCGCTACATCGCGCATAGCAGAAGCCAACAGTTGGTATATTAGATTATTGTACCTCCATGTACGAGTCTTAGTTGATTGTGCCAGTCTATGACGTGAATAATATAACAGATTGGTATCCATCTCAACCTGTTTCCGATAATCCTCGTAACTCCATTGGTTGTCAGCATACCCGGACATCATATTCAACGCACTGCCTACGGTGATACCGTTGACGAGTTCAATGTTTCGTCTCATGTGTTTGTGATACATAAGTCCGATGGCAGCTTTGGTGATGGACATGGTGTGAATGCGTTGTGTTCGAATGACCCATGCAACGCATTTGTCTATGCTACGGAATATAGGTATTTCAGGCTCCCGATCACTTGCAGTTTTTCGTAGTAACTTTATGATGTCCACGACTTCTTCCTCATAATAACCTGGGTAAAATGCATGCTTTTTTCCTGCCAGATATTCCTTATGTTTTTCTTTAGGCAGTATAACTATAGCGTCAATGTTCACCGGCAACCACCAGGTAGCCCCCATGATCCATAATCCCATGGCTTTACACATTACCACTACTTTATCAACACGTTGGCAAATTTCGTCAAAGTTATCGTCCCAATTCAACCCACTATAGTCCGGACCCTCAAGAGCTGGCATAGCACCAACCGCCCAACATAATGGATCACTATCAATGAACTCATTTTTCACCGGTTGTACATTTTCCATCCAGTATGATTTTCCGCTACCAGACGGCATAATTATACTACGACCCTCATTATGGTATACTGGGTTTAGCTTTTTAAGATAGGCGTCTAATCTTTTTTTATCAAACCAATCCATATGTTTACTATATATTATTTTATATACTTTAATTCATCTCTTACGTTTTGTAGGTTGAAGACACTGCTTCAATGCGCACAATTCTCTTGTCCAAATTTCTTCCAACGGTGTTTTATCCAATATAACATACAGTTGCTTTAATCGCTGGGTCTCTGTACGAAGTTTGTTTACCGCATCGACGGTGATGTCCCTCAGACGGATATCCAGATACTTGGGATCTATCTCCGATTGCTTGCATACTTCCACGCACTGGTCATATGATTTCGACGTTATCGGTATCTTGCCTTCCAGTGCATGCTCAATGAATTTAATCCGTTCGGTCTTTTCTTGAATATCGGTCTGAATTTGTTCCAGTTGGTATGCTTTGCGTTTACCGTACAATTCTAAACGCGATTCACGGTGTGCGTCGAACACTCCCTGAAGATTGGTAGTCTTGAGAATATCATCGTTGAATACGCACCAGTTCTCTTTTATGGTCTGAGAGAGGGACATTTTGCTCATGAATTCACTGGTTGGGTTTCGGATGGTAAATTTAACCGAGACATCTGTGTGCTCCTCTTTAAAACTGTCGTACAGTTTCTCGTTCTTCTTAAGTCTTTCCTTGAAGTTTACGGTCCATGTACCGATCGGTAGTTCGGTAATTACCATCTCGTCGTTGTCTGTAACCACAATCCCACGGGTAATCCATCTATTCTCGGACTTGAGAATATCACCCTTGAAATTATTATACCATGGTACCAAATCTGTGGGATGTTTTAACCCCATGATGACATCGACAATATCGATCGGGTTGTACTTCGGAATGTCCGTTGCCCAACCGGTACCAATCCCAGAGGTTCCGTTAACCAGGAGGGTTGGTATGATCGGTACAAAATTCACCGGTTCGACCACATGTCCGTCTGCCTCACTGTATTTAAGAACTGGTAGATCTGCCTCGGGAAATGCAAACTTCACCCACTCTTGCAGTTTGGTGAATATGTAACGATGAGATGCATGGTCCGATCCACCTTTGTTTCTGGTGCCAAATTGTCCTAGGGGTTCCAAGTATGGTAGATTGTTCGCACCGACAAAATCCTGTGCCATGTTAACAATCGCATTGCCTACGTTCATTTCACCGTGGTGGTAGTGGGTATCCATCGCAACTTTGCCGTTCAATTGTGCCACTTTGATTTCTGTGTTGTTACGCTTCATCATTGTGTACAATATCTTTCGTTGTACCGGTTTCAACCCGTCGATTGCATTGGGTATACTTCGCTCATTGGATGCCCTCGCATGTTCCACCCAGGGACCGGTGACATAGGTTTGATATTGTTTGCCATCGAGATCTATGGTAGATGCAGGTTTCGTAACGATTTGTTTCCTCCATTTCTTTGCAAATTCATCGTTACCGAATGCCTTAAACAATGCATCGGGACACATGGTATCCATAGGGAAGGTGTAACGGTCCAAATTCTTGAACATTTCCTTTGCCTCCGCACTGGTACTTGTACCCAAACCCTTGTAGAATTTGTATCGCAACTTAGGATGCTGCTCGATGTATTTGCGCGCAATCTCTTCGTTAAAGAATTCTTGTACTAGGGTCTTACCCCGAAATGCTTTGACCAACGGTGTTTTCATTACCTTGATGAACCCTGGGATTAAGAGTAACTCTCTCCAGTGAGATCCAAAGATGGAGAACACCAATCCACGAATATGAAACCCGTCCGTGTCCTGGTCTGCCATTATCAAGATGGAACCATACCGGAGGGATTTGACATCAGTGTATTTGGTACCGTGCTTTAATCCCAAAGATTTGATAACATCGGTGATCACCGCGTTCTTTGACCATTTGTCGGTACTTGCGGTGTAACCGTTCAGTATCTTACCCTTTAGGGGGTACGACCCGTAACATTTGCTACCAACGACAGACATACCTGCCAGTGCCAGTGCGTTTGCGGAGTCTCCTTCGGTTAGAATCAGAGTGCATTTGTGGGATCGAGAAGTACCCGCAAACTGTGCGTCCGTCAGTTTTAAGACATCGACACTCGATCGCTTTGCCCCATCATTACGGGACATTTTACGGTCGTCCTTCTTCTTACTCAGTGATTCAAGTTTCTGCATAAGTGGGGACGCTTTGATCATCTGAACAATATTCTTCTGAACTTTGAACTCGGACCCAAACTTGCTGTGAGGTAAGGTGCAGGACTCCTTCATTTGCGAGTCAAAGGTGGGGTTGACCAGATGACAGGAGAGGTTGATTTGCAACATTCTCTTAAAGTCGTAGGGTCTGAGTTTCAACTTCTTAATCACCGGGTCCATGTGTTTCGCAATCTGTTTGTAGATGTACTCCACGTGGGTGCCACCATTACGAGTCCAGATGCCGTTGACGAAGGAGTTCTGGCGGAACTGACCGTCGGAGACATTCAGACTAAAATTCCATCGCTTGTTCTTTTGTTCGAAGATCCGGTCTTCTTCGGGTGCATAAACGTCCGCACCATTCAATTGAACCCATACGTCCGGGTAAACGCGTTTAATGTCATGTACGCGCTGTTCCATCATTTGTTTGGTTTCATGTGGGATACGTGTAACACCGAATCGCTCAAGGTCAATGGTCATCTCAATTTTAAGTCCAGGACCTTCTTCCTCGTCTAAAACGCTGTAATCTGCCGGACCAGTATATTTCATATTTCGTGACCATGTTTGAACAAATAATTTCTTTTTGTTCCGAATGCTTACCCGGAATCTTTTCGAAAAGATATTCGCCAACTTTGCACCGTAACCATTACGTCCACCGGTCATGCGCTCTTCCGTGTCGTCGTAATTGTTGCTGGTTCGTAGGTGTCCAAATACGAGGGTAGGAATCCACATCTTCTCCGTTTTGTGTTTGCGAAGAGGTATAGTTTTACCGTTGTTCTCGATTGTGATTTTACCATTATCACAAATATGCACGCGGATCTCTGTAGTCTTCCCTCTGCTTATGTTGTCGGTCGCATTGACAATCAACTCGTCGAAAATCTTGTACATCATCGGAATAACTTCTAGGGTCTGGAATTCGCCGTCGATTTTGACGTTTTCCCACTCAACGGGGTGCAAACTGCCGCCATAAGTGTCGGGACGTTTTAAAACGTGGTCTACGTCGGTGAGTCGTTGATACTTTTCCATCTTTTTACTCATGTTTACTTTTTTTAACTATATTTTTTATAATATAATAATAATTTTTAGATTTTAGTGAGCTTTAGCGACCTATAACCTAGTTCGACCTAGTTCGACCTAAATCTGAACATCGACCTAGAATCTTAAAATGAAATAAAATATTATATTTAAATCGTATATACTGTGTAAAGATGGAACGTTGCGTAATGAATTATCGCGAAAGTGCAAGGGATGTTTTAACGAGATGTGGTAAGATTTCACCGGATAATGTAACACTTCTAGAGCAACAGGCGTGGGAACACTGTCCAAAAAAGTATCCCATAGTCATTCGACGTCTCTACACTGGTATGTCGTTGACAGAGGCAGTGGCGGAGTTGGAACCAATCGAGGCACTCGACCAAGAAGAAATTATGGTCGATGGTGACATAACATGTCCCAAGTGCAAAGGGAAGAAGGTCCACCGTATCGAGAAACAAACCAGGAGTGCAGATGAGAGCGCCACAGTGTTCTGTTACTGTAGCACCTGTGGAAAAAGGTGGAAATTTTAACTATAACCCATCAGTATACTTAACGTAAGCATTCCTTTTTAATTTACCAGAGATAAAACTACAGAACCTAGCCATCTTCGTGGGTTTCCGATAGGGTTCCGGCTCGAAATCTAGGTCTTCGTCAAAATCGGTTTCATTACCTAGAGTGAAAATTTCTCGCTCTGGAGATGGATCCCGTGGCATTTTCAAGTATATATATCAAATATATAGTATAATAAATGCGTATTGTCTCGATTGACCCAGGATTACGCAACTTTGGGTACGCAATCTTTGAAAATGGTAAACTAATTGAGTTTGATTCCATCTGCATATGGGATCTTGTACCAAAAAAGAATCGTACAGATTACCCCCATATCGCCAGAGTATTGGTCGATAAAACACCTATCTTCGAGGGGGTAGACGTCGTACTCATTGAGAGACAGATGCAAGCCAGAATGAAGATGATTGCATGTGCCTTGCGGTGTTTCTTCTGGAACAAATCCAAGATGGTAGCACCTTTGTCGGTACGCAAATACTTCAAAATAAGCACCGGGGTTTACAAAAACAATAAGAAAGCGTCCATTGCCTTGGTCCCAAAGTTCTTAAACGAGGAACAAATGAAGAAGTTTAAGACTCATAAGAAGAAGGATGACCTCTCTGATGCCTGCCTTCAGGGTCTCTGGTACATTTGGAGTCCGAACGGTCCGCCGCCTCGCAAATAGAATGCATGTCTTGGATGTAGGTGCAAATAGACCGTTTCTTTTCCACATATACCTTGTAGAGTGGAAGACATTCGGAGAAGGAATCCGTTTTCATGCAATCTTGCCACTGTTTAAACTCTGGTATCATTTCATTAAACTTCGCCTCTTTAAATACAGTATTAAAGTTATATAAATATCTTATTTCTATGTACAAATGTATCGTGTCCGAACCGATCGTTCCGAACGTTTTCCACATGCGACAACATGTGACTGGCACGATTTGATATTGATACTACAGTGCATTGGTATATTCTGTATAGCCATTCTGTTGTTTTTCTTTATGTTCATGAGCGCCATCCACAACTAAAGGACACTGAATAAGCTTTGTAAATATATCCAACGACATCATCAACTGCTTGGCTTTCTTCTCGATGTGAATATTATCGTGCCTCGCGTCGAAGGTTCTCCATCGGGTTACCCACCCAGCTTCGTGTACGGACAGACGCAATCGGGCACGATCAATCGCATCTTTTAGTTCTAACAAAGCTTCCTTCACCGAAAGCATACTGTCATACGCCGGATGAACTTCTGGTAACGTTTTATACGTGTTTAACATGCCCATTATCGTGTCTACGGTATGGGTTTCCTTGATATCCGGATCTGCATTTGAATTTAACACGTAATCCATCGCGTAGGAGGTTCCTCGAAATAATATATTTCTTCCCAAAAAGTACGTACCAGCTGCTGCTACTGGATAATACATAACCCATGCCATTTACTTAACATAAGAGAACAAATATATACGTGATTCCAGACAATGTTGGGACATAAGATGTTGCAGTTTGGAACCTTCTAATTGGACACAAACGGGCTTTTCTCCAAATATCAACAATACACTGTCGGTGTGCGCCTTGTAAACCACAAAGACTACACGGTCTGGGTTTGACTTGCACGACTGAACAACCGCACGTAGGTGTTTATCATTTATATTATTTGTACTGATACACTCCATAATCTGAGAATACGATGCTTCGGATTTTATCGATAAGACAGTAGTAGGTTTACCTTTTAGTATTTCCATTTATGTAATTAAAAAATATCTTATATACTTTTAAAATCGTCCCCATTTAGAATTGTAATGCATTTGTTGACACGTCTCTAAATATTGCTTTATCTCAATCATTAAATCATCAACTGCACTTGGTTTCCCGTCAATAATGAAACGCCCGTAATCCGATGGGGATTCACTCGTATGATAAAATGAATCACATAAACTCTTAACAGTCGATATACCGGGTCTCGATTGGAATTCGAGTCTCTTTTGATGTTTTTTTCCAATCGCATGTTTTGCCTGGTAGTGTGTCTTAAAATAAAACGTTTGAGACGATTTGTTTGTTGGTTCGTTGGATCTATCAACTGTGGTGTCGAATGCGGACATTTATTCGTAGGTTTCAGACTTATATACTGGGTTTTAAACATAGAGTATATAAGATGTATAATACTCATATAAAATGTTTATTATTTGTCAGCAACAATTTCTCGAAAGAGTTTGTCGTAGATTTTGGAGGAACACCGTACTATACCCATGTGTTGTTACCTGGATGTAATAGACGAGGGAAGCAAGAGGACTATGAATGCTAACGCTGGTAGAGATATATAATTATGTAAACCGTCTAGCAACGCGACTAGTGGGTTTTCTTAGTGCAAAATATAAAATAACACCTAGAATCACCACAGCAGCAGAACTCAAACCAATTATTAATCCCAAATCAGTGTCCGTAGAATCTCCACTAATACCATATCGAAATAATGGATCATACTCAATATTATCACTAAATTTAGGAAAACGAAAAGAAAATATCTGTTTACTTCCTTTTGTTGTAAATTTAGGATATCCATCCGGCATTGCAACATTGGTACCATCTACTATAACCTCAGATGATAAGTCCAACTGAGAATTACCAACTTGAAATGTTTTATTTCCATCCGATGTAGCTTCTTTGTCACCTTTTATCACTATATCCAAATCGATGTATTTTCCGATACCATCGGCACATGGAGTACACCACGTCCAATCGCTTAAAAGGATATTCCATTTTAAGTCACCGGCAGATACACTCCATGATTCATTCGTAGTTGAGACCGTATTTTCTTCACGTATTATATAAGTTTTTACGGACATACGACCAATATCATTTATATGAGTATTGAATGAAAATACATCTGTGGAAACATTATTGTATTGTTCAGTCGTTACCTCAGAAAATTCAAAATTCTGCGTGGCAAAACTGTTAATACTGTGTTTCTGAGACAAAGGTCCGGTTTTGCCCACTATATTACCATTTTCGTCTACTTCTTGTATACTATCAAATTCCATAGTAATACTTTCCCCATTGGTTATGGTAACCTTGCCGGACTGACCCAAAACTTTTATAGATGTACCGCTAGATTCCATTTATATTATATTTCATTTATATTTATACACAACATGTACTATTTATGATTTCTTTATCAAGACTTTTACTCGACGGTTACCGACTTTACGTTTCTTTGGGGCAGATGGACACTCAGGACTGAGATTTAGTAATGGTACAGCTTATGTCCCAAGCATATTTAAATCATTGTGGTTCTCCAAGTAGAGATTTAAAAATTACATTGCAATATATCATAGACAACTGTCCTATAGGAGCGGAATATACGGGTATTCATAAATACATAAAAGCGTGGCGGTTAGGTTTTTAAATACTCCATAATTACCCGTTTGCCACCATCGTACATCAACTTCATCTCTTCTGGTTTTATATCTGTAAAATTAGTATACGCCGCATCCTCTGGTGAAAATAAATTTATTGTCACACCATCCTTGTGAAACGTATTACAAGGTTTTTCTCGAATCTCTTCAAACGTTATACCCAAAAAATCTGCCAACTTTGTCAGATCGTTCGTCAGTGTTCCCAACATCTGAGCCGTCATACATCGAAACGATTCTTCAATCAAAGGGTAGTAACCCTCCGGTGTAGTCGCTTTAAAAAACAACTCGAAACAATTTATTGGGTAACAGATCATAACATCCACCACACATTCTTCACGTCCATGGATGAACTCGAAGATTTCTTTTACAGGGATTATATGTCGCATGCCTCCGTCCTGGTAATGGTACATTCCTATCTTTACCGGAGGGTACACGATGGGGACAGAAGTAGATGCCAAAATAGCCTGGTGCAAATTCTCATCGAATGTCTCGTACTGACATGTATCGCGGTTGTAAGCTCCCACGCGCAAAGGCGTAAACACAGCAGACTCGTTGAAATTATCTCTCACAATCTGATCCATCGGTTCATTCGTATACAGAGAATTATAATAGAGAACCGCATCGATAGCATTGATAACAAAACCCCATCGCGTATGAGGCGAGACAACATGAAACCCACCAATCTCAAACAAATCCTTTGCTTTCTCCATGTGACGATCGAAGGTTTCTGGCATAGTTTGAGACACGATTGAACCCACCAACGCACCAGCACTAATACCAGCTATCTGTCTCCAATCCACACTTTCTTTACCAAGTGACAGGTACATACCATGTAATAAACCTACCAGTACAGCCCCTCTATCTCCACCGGCACTCAACGCCAGCATTTTAGGTTGACAACCTAGTTTTTTATTACTCATTTTTTATAAAGTAAAATATTACTTATATATAAGCTATTTTTTCAAAAAAATAATAATGCAACGATCATTCTACGACCTAAAAGACGAAGAAGATAGCAGACGAGAAGACTCGGACTTCCTATACAATTGTTTTATGTCGAAAAACACCGATGTCCTGGACACAGCGTTACAAGAAATAAAAGACTTGACATGCGCAGAATTCACGCAAATAAGCAAACGGTTTAAAGGCGTATTCGAGAGGGCAATACAAGACGAATGTAGAATTGCAAAGCATGGTGCACTCCTGTTTGGCATCTACCTAACACCGAAATACGTTGAGAAACTCATACGCGAAAGTAGAGTGAACCCACAGAAGTTTCAATACTTTATACAGATACACCTGGCGCCCATGTGTCAACAACACCTGAACGGCGAGAAAAAGATGGATTCCATGCAGGCGTTTGTAGAAGAGGCGAGAATGAGATATATAATTATGTAATGGTGTACGTATAAATATAAACATACTATGTACTAAATGCATCCGTTTATGAAACATATCATGCAAGGCGATGTAGAGAAAGTTCGTGAAGATATACATCTGGTCAATACCATACTACCCCTGGGGAAATACGCGCGGAGCACACCGTTGATCGCGGCACTCGCATCGGAGAATCGCGAAATGATTGATTTGATACTGGAATGCCCGACCCTACAGGTCTCGACAGAAATAATCACCCCCGAAACCAATTGGTCGGCGGAGCTCGACACGGTATTTCACGTCATGGCAATGTTCACGGTTCCCCTTGACATTTGTCGGCGCATTTTGAATCACCCGACCCTTGATACGAAGGTATTGAATAGTGTCAACCACGACGATTACAGACCCTTGGACCTAGCCTTGGAATATCACCCGGGTCTGGTGCCCTTCTTGAAAACAAAGGGAGCGATGAGATACTGGCGTGTCGGTCCCGGCTTTAAACCGAATCCGAACGAGCCTATGTAACGGTTACAGATCTACCACGACACCATTCAATACAAACTAGACAATTAAATAAATCGTTGCAGCAGAACCAAAACCCTCGACTGACCTCGACATTTTTAAATCGTTTCCTTCTATCAGTTTCCATTTATTATATATCATTTTATATTTATACACAAAAGGTACTACTAATTATTTCCTTATCTTCTGCCGCACCCTCTGTGACGGTGAATCTGCCAACCTTACGTTTCTTTGGTGCAGAAGGACACTCCGGTGCCTTGCGTTTTCTCTTCGGGGTTACACTCTGGAGGGCACGTGCCAGAATTGGGTCATCGCCAACAGGTGTAATCTTATGTCCCAGGCGTCTATGGAAGTTTTTCATCCATGGCTTCCCCTCCTTGAAGTTCTTCAGGGGGAAGTTAAAACACCGTTTCGATTCCAAGTATCGGGAGTATAATTTGTTGTGGTCTTTTGGCATGAGATAGAACTTGGTCGTCTCATGACCGCGGACAGACAGGGTTTCATTCTTGCACTCCAACACCGTGCGATCTGGCTTTACCAGAATTTTCGTAACCTTCCAAAACTTTTCTCTTTTGGCAGTAACACCCAAATGGTGCGGCTCGAACTGAGATTTAGTGCGTTGTATGTAAATATCACCGATCTTCATCATTTTTATTTGTTTTTATGAAATATTATACTTTTTTTAATTTAATACACAGGAATTGTTTTCCATACAACCTAGCTTCGACCTAGAATACTAATACCAACCTAGTTTTATTCTGGTCCAACACTATTTTCATATTCTATTTTACAGTGAAAAATTAAGTACAAATTTACCTATCAATCCGATTCATTCCTCATTATTTATATGTTCTATTTTTTTCATACATCCAATATCACCAAAGTTGATAGTCTAAGACTACAAGCCTAAAATTACCTATCAAACTTTTATTTTTTAGATACATATAAATAACATGGACAAAAAGGACCATTTTAGCAGGCGAATACAATTATTAAATTTTAGACTATCAAAAAACACTACTTGTAGTAGAAACGCCTGTAACATCTCTGCTGCAATAATAGCAGGTCTCCTTATTGCAGGTACTTTCAATAGCACCTAAATACATTGAGGCTTATTCAAGGTATGTTCCGTACCACGGACAAAGCAGGGACTAAATAGCAGGTATACAGCTAGTACCCACCATACCATATACCATAGCAGGGACTAACTTTACATGACATATCATTAAGTCAATATTTTACATATAAATAATGAATATATTATTACATGTATGTCCTTTTTAGAGCACACCCCTTAGGAATGAACTTTTTTTTATTTTTTTTCTATATTTGATGAAAAAAATAGAAAAGGAGTGATCTGTAGAGGGGTGTGCTATTTTTTCACCCTAATTTTATCACCACTCCCACTATTGCATGTAAAGAGAAAAACATTCTTGGTGCTGTGTAGTATGGGTTTACAGGCTGTCACACCATGTACAGTGTGATTAGCCTAAACCGTATACAGGTTATAAGCCGTACGCTATTTAAAGCCTATAAGCCATTTTTTCCAATTTATGGGTAATAGGGGGTGATGATGTGTTCATATACGAGTAGTGTTACCAGGCGGGTTATTTCAAATGATGTATTTTTTTTGACATATAAATATAGAGATATATTCTATAAATGCCTTTGAAGACTAGAAAATGTCATAGCTGTAATCGTAGATTCGCATATTTGATAGGCGTAAATGGTAGTTTAATGTGTTCAGGATGTTATGGATCGAAGTACAGGTACGAATACCTTGAAGAAGTGGCAAGTTATCGATAAGTCGGCATCTACCCCCAAGGCATGCAATGAGTCGTCGAGGTCACGCGTGTAGCATATGTTCACAATAGAAGGTATTCCCTTCGGAAAATAACGCTGTCTCCATGCTAAAAATAATGGGATTTGGTCGTGTGTGATATTTACTAGTAGTGTGTCTATGTTATAGGTCATGAGTATGAACTCAAACCGTATAGTGTTTCTATGTGGTATTTCTAACTTTGTACAGTATATTCGTTTTTTATTAAAGATAAAATCATCAAACGTTTCACTCTGTGGATCACAGTAACCTTCTAGCTTTTCCGTAGCCAGATATAGATATTTCATGATATAAATAACCATTCCATGTATTTATATGCGTTTCACAACAATCACCGGTAAGGCTAAGCAATATGTCGAAAAATATTTTGATATTTATTCAATTAGATGTGAATTTACTGTTGCTTCGTTAGTAAATTTGCAACCCCAATGTATCCCGATCAACGATGAAACTAAACTGTATGGTACCTTTAAGAATCGGTTGTATCATTTCCCGACGATACGAGAAGAATTAAAGGCGTATTTACAATCGAATACGGACGACATACAAGTGAATTTTATCTTAGGCGAGAAAAGTTGGGATGATGTCTTCAATGCAAAGACAACAAAAGAATTGATAAACCCGCCGACAGTAAAGATAGAAACTAAAACTATATAAGTATATTATTTTTAGATTAAATGTCCTGGACACCTGTAAAGACTGCATGTGGACTTTACGAGTTTAAACATAAAACAGGATTACGTGTACTTTTGTTTCCTAAGGATGGATTGGAGGTTACTACTGCTAATATCACCTACCATGTGGGGTCTCGAAACGAGGGCTTGGGAGTCCGCGGGGCAACTCACTATCTTGAACACGGTATGTTCAAAGGTAGTAAAAACTTCAATAAAGAGAAGGGTAATGGAATGTGGGCGTTGGAAACCATGGGTGCGTACATGAATGCCACAACCTATACGGATAGAACCAATTATTTTTCGGTGATTGAGAGTGATAAACTAAACGAAGTGATTTCCCGCGAAGCAGACCGTATGAAGGATCCTTTGCTGGATGCTCACGAGCTTAAGAACGAAATGACCGTCGTTCGTAACGAATTTGAGCGTGGGAACAACAACGATTTCGAAGTGTTGCAGAAACGTATTATGGCTATGGCGTTTATGGCTCACCCCTACCATCACAGTACCATTGGCTGGAAGTCGGAGATCGAGAATGTATCTAGGGATGCACTGGCTACCTTCCACGATACCTTCTACAAGCCTAGCAACGCAACGTACACCTTTTGCGGTAACTTCGATTGCAAAACGGTGTTGGATCTTGTAGATTCTGAATTTGGGAGTAGGTACGAAGATGGGTACGATAAAAGTATTCCAGAAATGTACACTACGGAACCGCCTCAGATGGGTCAGCGTAGAACTGTGATGTATCGTCCTACTAACTGTGCCCTTATGTCGATCTCGTTCAAAGCTCCAAATGGACTTCATAAAGATGCTATCGTCCTGGAAGTTATTTCCAATATAATTTCTAAGGGTCCCCAGTCGATGTCAGAATCGTACAAACGAGACAGCGCATGTCCGGTTCACGATATTATTGTGGATTGGGAACGTATGCGTGATCCTTACTTGTTCAGTATTTGGGGTACTACTAACTTTGCGAGCAAGGAAGCATTACAAAAGGCAGAGGATGTTATCGGGGAGATAACAAAGAATCTAAAGGTAAAGAATTTGGATGCCGATATGGTTCGTGCAAAGGTTTACATTCGAAACAAGTGGAACAATGAAATGATGGGGACAAGAAAGATGGCTAGTGCTATCAATGAAGCTATTGCCCGTGGTGATGCCTACGATGTCTTTAATCGCTTTAATGTGTTGGATAAAGTTACGACAACCGATATTATGCGCGTGGCTAAAGACATTTTCAACGAAAAGCGAAGTACAGTGGGCTGGTTACTACCCGGTGAAGTACCTAAGGGAATTAAACCTGGAAGTTACAAAGTGTTAGAGGGTGAAACCTTCGAACTGTCCGACTTACCAGTTCCCAATAGCTCTTCCTTCGAAATTTCACCGACAGAGCTAACAAAGTATAACTCGGACAAGACCGACATCCGTTTATCCCTTCAGCATGTCGATTCGTCTGTAAAGGCGTACGCTTGTAGGTCTATCCTGTGCGAGTTGATGACAAAGGGCTTTAAGATGTCGAAACGCAATTGTGTGGAGAAAGAACTGTACGAATTTCTGAGTGAGCGTAATATTATGCGTCAAGTTGCGGCTGGAGTGGATGCTATCCATATTATGGCATCTGTTCCCAACGAAGCTAAGACTCTGAAATCGGCGATATCATTGATTAATCATGAGATTTTGAAACCTATTATGAACGAGAACTCGTTCAAGTATCTCAAAGGTAAATGGTTGGCAGAATTAAGAGGTAACAAGAGCAATGTGAACAACATGGCGAAGGTTGTATTTTCTCAATCGTTGTTTAATAGAACCGATCCCAATTATAAGTATGGGTTTGATAGCATTACGAGTACATTGAAAAAGTTGACGTATGACGATGTAAAGGCGTATCAGAAGACTCTGGCTTCCTCTACACGGCTAGTAACTATTGTTTCACCGAACGATGTTGAAGGTCTTACGAATGATAAATCGTATGTTCGAGACTACAGCAACGATGTTAAAGAGCAGGCTATGTCACGTGATATTCGCATTCCTGGCAAATCGTCCGTAGTGGTGAAGTATGGTATGGTAATTCCAGAATATTCGGATGCCCTGCATTTGGCTGTCGCTGTACTTGGAAATGGGTTTTCCGGAATGCTGATGCAGATTGTACGTGACAAGTACGGTTTAACCTATGGTATCAATAGTCGATTGAGGCATGGTAAAGGCTGTGCTATCTTTGAGATTACTGGTACCTTTTCACCCAAATTATTGGACGAGGGTATTCGACGAACCAACGAGGTGTTGCACGAATGGCTGGGACGAGATTTGACCGAACATGAAGTTGGTATTCAGAAGATGGAAATGATTGGGTCTCGCAATGTTCAGTTCGATACACCTGGGGCTTTGGCGAGTGCAATTCACCAGAACAAAATAATCTATGGCGATGTAAACCGTATAAATAATTTCGAGAGCCTGATACATGGTGTATCACTAGACGATGTGAATGCGGCGAAGTCTGGTATCGAATTTGAAAAATTGGCATTGATTAAAGTAGGTACTTTTTAACAGTATAAATATTTATTAATATCATTTAAATGTTGAGATACGGACCATATCTGTACTCTGTCTTATATCTCTTGAGTGTGATGGTAGACAATACGATGATTTCCGGTTTATTGTTTGCGATTGCACTGTTCTACGTGTTCATAAATTTAATATATGAATGGGATGACATTATAATAGTTACACCGTTGTTCATCTTCTTCTGTGCGTTTAGCCCTACACCGTTTGATAAAGTGGCGACCATAACGGTTCCTATCCTCGAGTTTATTTTCTTTTGGTGGTTTCACATCTTACGAAAAAATAGCGAGTGCAACGATGATTATTTGGAAACATGTCGCAAGTCTGTGATTTTATCATCTGCACTTCTTTTAATATCCGTATCGAAGGCACTGGAGGATGTGGGTTACACCATACTAATATCCTCTTTATGCATTGTGGTAGCGGTATGTATATTTATATACGTACACATGGACGTATGTTTTTCAAAATCAAAAAAACAATATGGTCTAACGAAGAACGATGAACAAGAAGAGTTATTTGGTATAAATGACGATATCATTTAAGGAAATGAACGACGAGGAAGAATGCACGTGGGTCAATTTAAAAATTCTAGCGAAACTACAACCCTTTGAACGATTGGGTACGAGACGATCACACTTCGAGATAAATCCGTCCAATACACTTCAGGAAGCTATTTATCGTTGGTGGAATGGGTCCAACCGTGAGTCGGATTTCAACCGTATCAAAGATCTGTACAAAACAGCCGAACTCATGGAAAACGAACCAGATAGGATGAAGGAACATTTAACGGAATCTATCAAGGGACTAATATCATTGCAAAAGACATACGAAAAGGATATAACGATGAAGGCTAGGATTGACTGTTTGATCGACACTGTAAATAATATGATTAAGTAGTATATAAGTAACTTTTAACCGCATAAATGAGTAATTTAACCGATTATTTATCGTACAGAGACCCTAGAACCCAAGGTTATCATGATTTTATCTGCAAATTAAAGGACGATATTCCCAAATTCGAAATGTCTGATGTCCGAGTTACCAAACCCGATATAAATTCTCATTTAATCGGTGAAATGGAAATTATATTCAATGATGACAACCGTTATTCCGTAGAATGTTCGGGAAACTTCTGGGACAAAAACTTCGATAATTTTTATTTAAAAAAGTTATCCACCTATCGCATGGTACAAGAATGGATGGCGCACCCTATTGGGTTGTCAGCCGAAGTGTGGATGGCATCGAAATCGTTTAAATGTCCTGAGTGTCACAAATCCAACCTAACACTATCCGGTGGTTCAAATGCAGCATGGGCAGATTTACATTGCCAAGAATGTAAAAATGTATTCGTGGAACTGAAAACAAAGTCAAGTAAGGCAATAAGACGAATTATACGCCAGAAGAACATGTCTGCCGGTTCATACCGTTGGTTTAAAGCACAGGAGAACGAAGGTATCCGCCATTACATCGTCTTGTTACCTAAAGACGGTGGAAACATATACCAGTGTAAAATACGGAGGGCATCTGCAACCGTAGATGGTAAACTGTGTGCCTACTTAAAAGGTGCACCTGGAAAAGCGACCCTGAGAACATCGATTGATTTAGGGTCTCCAAAAATTATTGGTAAATCCGACCGTGTAACCATGTCAACGGTAGAAAACCAGGGAGCGGTCGTGGTAAAGGATTGGATAGCAGTAAAATTTGGTCATTACGCCAGAAAAATTCAGAGATTATATAAAAGAGTATATAAGTAATTTAAAATCATTTAAATGTTCGTAAAAGTATTTAATGGCATTGTACCGAAGCGGGCGACCTCTGGGTCCGCCGGTTACGACCTATATACCCCAACTGACCTAGTTTTGAACCCGGGACTGCATAAGATAAAACTAGGCATAAGTGTTCACCTCCCCGAGAATACATTTGGTAGTATTCGTTGTAGGAGTAGCCTTGCAAAAGAGGGCATATCAGTAGAAGCCGGTGTAATCGACGAAGATTACCGTGGTGAAGTTGCGGTCATGTTACGTGTTCGTTTCCCCGTAAAATGTCCCCGTGGACATGCCATCGCACAATTGATAGTGCAGCCCTATCTAAGTCCCGGTATTATCGTCATGGACGACCTAGTGACTACCGTCCGCGGTACTGGTGGGTTTGGTTCTACTAACGCAACAAACTAGTATATAGGGTTGAGTTCGCCTGTACGTTTCTATAAATGTCCGTTTCCTTATTGACTATAGCATATACTTTTAATATTTCATTCTTTGTACATGGGAAACTTTCCTTTCCATACAACCTAGACCTACTAATCTCTACGATATAATCATTGGGCGATTTGTTTTGGTATTTTGCGTCGGGGTCGGCTCCGTGTTGTGCCAATGCTAGAATAGCGTTTTTTTTCATGTTAAAGACTGCCAATGACAGTGAAGTAAACCCTTCTCCGTCGGGAAAAAAGTTTAGATGAAAATCCAACGGTTCGGTAATACAGTACCAAGGCAGTGCCGGTGTATTTACGGTCAAAAATTGAATCATGGTGGCGTCGTCGTTTTCTACGGCATAATGTATGGGTCCCTTTCCTTCATTGTCTACTATAAACATAGCGTCACACAGTGGATGTATGTATTCGTACTTTTCATTCTTAACCGCAATGTGCAGTGGGGTTTCACCTCGTTTATTCTGTTGACATGTTGGTACTCCTTTGTCTACCAGAAATTTAACGAGATCCGACCGCCTCTCAGCGGCATAATGAAGGGGACTATTCAGTAATGAATCTTGGACATTGAAATTTGCTCCCCTGTCGGATAAAATGTGGACCTGAGTTTGATAATTCCCACGTACTACGAAAATGCATAGTGGCGTTAACTCTGAACCTACAGTGGCGTTGAGATCAACGGTCTTGAAATCGTAACCTGCTACATCGTACCTTCCAATATTCGGTGAATTACCCATTTAATATAATATATATAATTATTTATACTGCTATTTTAAAGGAAGTGGCTTTGCTATTGTGAACAATCTTTTAAACTCTTGCATGTACAGGGTGGCAACTGCTGGGTTCTCTATGACTTGGAGATTTTCAATGTTGGTGCATGCGGACTGTGTGAGATTGAATGATCCCGTACTGACCCATATAGGATTTTCATGTGCATCCATTCCTATGAGAAATTTGTGATGCATAAGACTTGCCGATCGTCCCCGACCACACCCTAATAATTTGATGGTTGGTATACCGGCATGTTTCCGTAGTTTCTTATACTTTTCTTTGCTACTCTTTGTCCTGGCAACTTTGTCCCGGGTACATATCATGGAGACGCCCTTCAAAGAGGACATCGCCTCTATAATTTTCGTGTTGGTGAACCAGGCTGCACATCCCATGATGAAATGGGTATCCGAGCGTTTGATTCGGTTGATTAGATATTTTTGTATTTGCACGGTGTCAAATATAAATGTGCTGTCACCAACGGTTTTGGGTCCTCTACCACCGGATACAAGTTTATTTAGATTGACTACTTTAGGCATTTATAAGACTGAGATACATATATTTATACTGATTATTCGGTTCGAGTGCGTTTTACGCGCTTTGGTTTGTTCATCTTGAATTTTTCGCCCGATTCGGTGTACGTTTCGCGGAAATTTTCCAGAATACTTGGGTCCTCTAAGAATTCTTCTAGGTTTTTTTCGGTGAAGGAACACCTCGATACTTCTTCTCTCATAAACTCGTACCCACCGATGTCTAGTTGGGTTACGTCGTTCTCTACCATGTGTTGTTTGATAACATCCATATTTGCCTTCTGTTCCTTCCTGATTTGTTTTAATTTTGCCTGTGCTTCCAATATTTCGGGTTGAAGTGCAAGGAAATCATCGCACGCTTTTTTGTATACAAAGTTACTTATGGTTGCTTGGCTCATTTTTAATCTTTTGAGGTATATTTATAGTCCAAAATTAATTGTATGAGATGCCCAAAGTCTTTGAATGTACTAAATGCAAGAAAGCTATTATTGGTAGTATATATTCGTTGATAGAACATAATAAAAAATGCAATATCAAAAACCAGATAAAGGGTATTACATCTACACCAAAAGCCAGTGTCCGTCCTGCACAGAAATGAAAGAAAAACTTCCCGACGCGGTTTATATTAATTGTGACGAGTATCTAATGGATGTGGATGCCTTCCTTGATTTTTTGGACACTATCACCGACCGGGGACCTACTACCTTTCCTATGGTATTCCTCGACGGTGAGTACATCAGTAGTGATAAAGTATTCACTGTGAACGACGAATTTTAGCATAGTATTCTTCCCGTAAGTCTTTGGGCTCACCGTAAACCTGAAACTCAAACCATCTAGGTTGAATGGGAAATCGTTTAGGTAACCATGTCCCATACCACCCCAAAATCCAAGGGAATACAATCGGAATATTATAATTCTTTGCAATGTGTAACCTTAAATTATAAAGAGGCATCGGCACTAGGTCGTAATATTTTTTTTCATTGACGATAGCGTATATGTTTACCCTCGCCCGTTTCGCACACCTCAAGAACCCTACTCTGTCCGTATAATGTACTTCCTTTTCCACGCATATAATCTCTGGGACGCCACCTGGTAATAATATAACCGAAGTATGTTTTAACCCCCCAATGATAGCATCGTAGGTAGCCGGTATTGCACCTAAATGTTTGGCAATCCACCCTATGATTGGTACCATGAATACTATTGGGGCTACCGCGATGAGGGTTTTCGACTTTGGTTTAAAGTGTATTCCCATCACAGCAGCTGTACATAGTATACCGTGGGGATGACAACATATTAAATGATTTTTAGTTAGATCTAGGTTGATATCAATGTTCTGGAACCATACCTCGAATGGCGCTGAGGAAATAATATCTCTTAGAGAGGATTCTTTGATTTGATCGTAGGATAGGTATATTGCCGCGGATATCGCTAATGATATTGGCAGTGCAATGGTAAAGAATGGTATCGCTACGATAAAGCCTACGATAAATATCGGTAGGAAAAAGACCCACATAAAAATTAAACCCGTCATACAAATAGCCCAGAGGAAAAGCATCGTATATATTTATCATGTTTTGTTTATATATGCACCTACATTGTTGTATCATCGAATGTAAGTTTCCAGATACCTTTCCCTATTGGAAATGCCGAGATCGTATGCGAGACGTCATTATGCCTACCTTGGACGAATTTGGTTATATTTTACCCGAACCAGAGTTACAAAAACGAATAAAAGATTCGTGTGGCGATGGTACTTTAAAAGTTTCTCTCTGTATATATTTATCCGACGAGGAAGCAATGAAAACAGCTTCTATTCGTGCGGAATGGAAGCCATTGGAACCTACTGTTGAGTTGGACAAATCCGAACGTAAAGCATTGCGACGCATGTCTAAACGCAAACGTAAGTGTGAAGACAAACAGTGTCCTATCTGTTTGGACACCTGTGAAAAACCAACAACTATATCGTGCGACCATACGTTTTGTTATTCTTGTATCAAACGTTGGATGGGCATAAAGCGCAACTGTCCAGTGTGCGACAAGGTTATCGATGTCAAAAAGTACGTGCGCAGGAAACGATTGAAGCTGCGCGATAGAACGACTTCTGAGATATAATCTGTAAGGTTTTGTCATAAGTCATGTGTAAATAAATATTTTCGTTTTCGATGACCATTGCTGTCAGTATGTTAATAAAGTTTCCAAAAATGTTCTCAAACAAATAATCCCAGATGAGAAGAGTTTCTTCGAATGGAAACCAGTTTGCAAAAAGGGTAGGACCTGTCTTTATTAAGAGTAGTTTGATCATTTCATTCCCGCGCATTTTTACAGCTAAACGTCGATGCCTGGACATAAAGTTGAGGCGTACCAAGGCGGCGGTAGAGTCGATGAAATTTAGTATTATATCGTCATGTTGATCTCTAGGGTACAATGGTCTTAAATATCTCATAAGCGTATGCATCGCATAGAAGGTGTCGATATTGGCATATTTTGGACAATCTTCATGAAACACCCTGTACAGTATAAAGACTATGAAGCACATCCCCTGGGCATAGCCTACGGATGGATTGGTGTGTGCGTAACACATTAAAATTTTTCTGAGATCCTTCAAATGATCGGTGTACCATGTTGATTCCGGAAAGGTTCGGACTAAATCTTGCATTATGGTATCTTCGTCGGGTATCCTGTCCAATGGGAGTATTAATTTCGTTTTACGAAGTTCTCTGACCAAATCTAATTTTCCAATTAGAGTATAACGCCACCTATGAGCTCTCATTTAGTAATGCTATTTTATAATTTATACTGTAAATAAAAAAGTAAAAGTATATAAGTATGATTCACTTCAATATAAATGGCTGAACAAGATAATACATTGTTTTTTACATCACTCGCTAAAGGCGTTCTCGAAATCCTTTTTGGTGTCGCAATCTTGAGTAAAACTCGAGCTATTGAACTCAAAGCGGATAGTCTCAATATCGATGCAACTATTAATAACATTGCCCTCTTCGCGGTTGCGTTTAACTTTATCATGACGGTAGTCGTCGGTGTTATGGCTAACCAGGGTAAGAGTATGGGCGACGTTACCAAAAAAGTGTCGGATATGGCTCGTAACGGGTTGACACAATTGGTATTGGTAAATGCCGCATTCCAATATGGATATAACGTTGACGGCAAAGACACTGGAATGGGATCTGCCGGTGAATCTTCTTCTCTACTGACACTTATCGGCGTCGGGCTTGTAAAGGTAGTGTTGGAACCAGTTCTAGACCTGGGAAGTTTCGGTCAGTTGGTTGAAGTACACTGTGAAGCCGCCGCATGGCGCAATCGCAAACGTATGGCAGTTGCCCTTGCAGTTGCAGTATCCCTCGGTGTTCTAACCGGAGATATTATTGATAAGGGTGGACTTCCAGACCAAAGCGACGATACAAAGGTTCTTGCTGGAATTACCATTGGACTTGAAGGTCTTCACCTGTTGCTCCTTCTTTTGGGCATTGCTGGCGCTTCTGGCATCGAATTCTTGCGCGCTTGTGCTTTCGGTGATAAGCTTAGTGGCGGAGACAACTGCGAGGACTCCTCCTTCCACGGTCTTAATGAAATCCCATTGATCCGTTCCATCGTTGTAACTTCTGCCACTGGCGTTTTGGCAATCTTGATCGGCGACGAAGCCGCGGCAAGCAAAAACATGTCCATCTTGATTGTATCCCTGTCGGCAATCATGTTCGCGGATTTGTTGGGCAGAAACGTAGCTTAACTTACATACCTATCATCTCTAACCTACGTTGTAACATTGTACCCTCTTTATGTTTAATAACTTCATACGCTTTCCGGTTCGCTTTGCGTGTCGATGTCTCCTCGTTGTGTAAAATTACAAATTGACGCAATTTCTCACTGACGTATACAGTAGAATACAGTGCCTGGTCTACCCTCACTGTTTCTATAAATATTTTATTTTTTTGCGTCGCAATAGTATATTCACATTTGTACGCTTCCTTGTATAGCCTATCCTCGTAATGTTCTTTCTTATGGATACGTCCCTGTAGGGTAACTTCATAGTTTAGACAGTCCATAACCTGTAGAAAACGAGCAATGTGACGATTTATATCGTCTGGAAACATTTGAGTATATAAACGGATCTTATATACCTAAAGATGAACATCTCGGTTAAAGTCGGTGATGTTATTGAAATTAAACGAGTAATCACTGTCAAAGAGATAGACAATGAAAATAAGCAGATAAAAATCCAATGGAAGGATAAGATGGGGAAAGAAAAGTTACAATGGGTGACATACAAGATGTTTTTAATGCTATAAATATACCTAATAATTTACTTTAAATGCCAGATATAGAACGTTTAACATATGACGAAGATACACCGAGGTCCAAACGCCGCAAAATCGAGGAAACAACAATTTCCTTAGGCTCCAAACCAATATCCTTCAGGACTTTTCTAGCGAGTGCATACCTATTCTACGAAGAAGAAAAACTCATCAAGTTGGAAAGTGTTCAACCTCAGACATGCATAGGAGCTCTAACCGAAGGCGGTAAAAAGAAACAATCTGCCCAAGGTGATAAATTAATGCTCAAGTTAAAGATGCTTCTAGATTACATTCCGTTAACATACAAGAATTGGGAGAGGTCTAAGATGCAAAAGATATTTCACCGGAATTTTATGCAAGCTACTTGTATGCACCTGTATCGTCACGACCCGGATATCGACATCGATAACATCATGAAGATGAATAATTTCACCAACCTCAAACAGCAAGTGCTATGCCTCACTCCTAGACGCTTCGGTAAGAGCACTAGTGTAGCAATGTTTGTAGCAGCGTATGTTTTAACTGTGCCTCACAGTGAACAGTGTATCTTTAGTACGGGAAGGCGAGCTTCTCAGAAATTGTTGGAACTTATACGAGACATGATAAAATCTGGAAAGTACAAGGATATGTTCGTAAAATGCAACGGTGAAACTCTTCTGGTCCAGGGACCTGATCCTCTGGACGTTAGAAAGGTTCATTCTTACCCATCCTGTGCTAAAACCTTACGTGGTTGTGGTGGGGATGTAGTTTATATGGAAGAGGCTGCTTTTATGGCATTGGACGTTTTCTTCGAAGTTATTGTCCCCCTTCTCGAGATGGACACAACTGCATTGATCGCTATATCCACGCCCCTCGATGGAATGAACTTCTATAGTGAGATGTTCGAATTGAAGGGCGGTGATGGAAAGCCCTTATTCAACCAATTGAGAATCGGTATGAGTTGTGAGAAGTGTCAGAAAGCAGGTAAAGCCGCCGACTGTACACATATGGCATCAGTTGTACCGCCCTGGAAAAGCGCTGCCAAGTTTGATATGGTAAAGGCAATATACGGAGATAGGAAGGACATTCTTGCACGTGAATCTATGGGTCAAATCACCAACGATGCGGCGAGTATATTCTCACAAGGTATGGTGGAGAAAATGCTTGCAAAGCAGCCGTGGGTGTTGAAATCCGGAGCAAAGTATGTTTTCCTTGGAGTAGATCCCAACGGAGGTGGTGATTCTCAAATGGCAATCGTTACGATGGTGATGGAAATGAACAATATCATATTCTGTGGGTTTGAAAGCCATGGGACTAAGAATCATGACCAAGTTGAACACATGTTACTGGGTCATATTCGAATGATTCGAGCTCACCCCGATTTACGCGATGCCTGGATTATCAATTTCTTCGAAAGTAACCTCGGATTAGAAGCCGCACACATGGCGCATATGTGTCGAAACGAACGTAGGTGCTATACGCAATACGAGAAAGGAAAGTGCGGTGTTCTTACTACTCACGCCAGAAAGGAAGCTTACACCCATTCATTTTTGAATTACTTCAATACGGAGGCAGCCCATTTCATAAATGATTGGGTATGTTGCAACCCATTTGAAGACGCAAACACACGTCACAAAAAGGTAAAGGCAGAGCTAAAGAAACAGATGTTGAGCTTCCAAAAGATGGTGTTATCGAACGATAATCGACCCTTCGAGATAGCCAAACACATATATAGTGGTAAGGTAAAGGCGGGAATGAATGATGACATTGTTATGACTATACTCTTCACAACGTACTGGGCAATCGAATTTGTTGCGAAAAGATTGGAAGCACCTTACGAATCATTTGAAGCATGTTAGTATATAAAGTAATAATTTTTAAATAAATGTCTGCTGAAGATGTAGTAACTCGTATGTTTAGTACGGAATATAAAGACTATGATTTCTTTACGGGTACAAACCCCTGGGATTATAAAAAGGATATAATCGGTGGTATTGAAATTGAGACTTGTGTGAATGGGGAGCTCTTCGACACCGATTGGTTCGATGAATTTGAACCGTACAAGGAGACTATGGATGAGAGCATAAAATGTTCTGAAGGTGAGGCAGTCGAATATATTACCTCTGACCCCTACCCCATTGTGGATATATTGGACCCGGGTACGGAGATTGGTGCTGCCACACAACGGATTATGGAAAGCGAGGATGTATATCCATGCGATAAAAATAGTAGTGGTCGAGTATCGTGCGGGACTCATGTGCACATGTCAAATGATCGACTTACGATGCTAAAGTATCCTCACTTTGACAAAGTTATGCGATATTTCTGGATCCAGTATTACCAGCCGTATTGTTTGCAGCGGTTTTATAAATTTCAGGACAGGGACAAGAATATTTTTTATAGTCAAATATCCAATGAAATACCCCAGGGGAAATACGAGATGTTCAATGTAGTGCCGTCTTACAGAGGTTTACCCAGAGATAAAATAGAATTGGCGTCTGTCTTAAGTGTGCTACCAAATCGAACCTGGCATTTTGAGTTTCGGGGTTACGGTGAAATGCGTACCGGATGGACTGATGAAAACCCAATTGCAAAGGAATATATACAAGTGTTAATGAATATGTGGTACGAGGCTGAAGATTATTACACCAAGCATAATATTGCTGACGCCGACAGGGTTCTAATCACCAAAGTAAGGGGAGGTGTTCCAAAATCACACCCGGTAATACATACTATCGAACGAATGTTAGACAAGTCCCATGACAGATTTTACAAATTAAAACATGAAACTAAGAAAAACCACAAATACATGCAGCCGAACCGATATTTTAATAAGTTGGAAACCATAGCACTGTACGGGTTAATACAAGAACGGTATGATGAGAAATACTTCCAGATAGCCTTAACTCACCAACTTCCAAACTTTGACTTTAACAATTATTGGATTGGAGACGTTTTGCCATTTAGTGAGCATATCCTAAGACTGACGCCCCTTCAAGGCGGATGTTATCTTATAGTTTATGATAAAGATGTGGTTAAGTTAGGTATAGAGGATAACATTCCGGATTTAGCGTCAAATATTGAAGAACTTATTGAAGATGATTTTAAGGAAATTGACATATTGTGGGAAAGGAAACAGAGAGATACTGGCTTCCAAATACATTTTGGGTATAATTGGTTTGGGTATCCTCGACCTAAAATTAAAAGCCGACCTAGAAATAAAAATAAGAAAAGACGCGCTCAGTTAAAATTCTAAGTTATATAATATTATATTTTTTTAAAGTAAAATGCCTAAAGTGTGTAAGAAAAAGATCAAACATAAAGAAACATGTTCTATTTGCATGGGAACACCGAAAAATAAAGCAAACATCGGTTGTTCTCACGAATTCTGTCGTAAATGTATCGTTAAGTGGTCCAAGACTGAGAATTCGTGTCCCGTATGTCGGCAAACCTTCAGTACCGTCAAAACTGCAAAGTCCACTACTCGAATAAAGGACAAATCCCAGTCGGACGACGAGGGATCGTACAGTCGATTCGAGGACAGTTTTATGGAGTTGATCATGCATTTTATATTCAACCGAAGGTTTCAATTCCAGTTTTATGCAGACAGTCTGATAGATCCCACCGACATGCGATTCAGTGCGGTTGAAATTATACGCGACACGATCTTAGATGTTCCATTTGCAAGGGCATTTCAGGAGTACGAACATACTATATACCTGGCAACAAGACGAATAGTCGATTTGCATCGGCGAATGACTATTTCCAGAGCCACTTCAAGAGTATAATATCGTCCAGAACAATCGCCGACAAGAAGCACAAGTATAATAATGTATTCTTGTCGTATACAATCCAATAGTATTGTAACCACCAATTTACAATGCACGATACCATATAAATATATTTCGAGTAATTCTTTAGCCACTCCATATTTGGATAGCATAGTCTAAGCCCTAGATATAAATTTACAGGGAAGGACAGTGCAGAGAAATATGTATATAACAGTAACAATTGTCCGACGTTGCTGTTCTGGAAATCTACGTTCCAGGCGACCAGCATGAAGACAAACGAGACGGTGTGATGTAACCGTGTACTTGTCGGCAACCGGTTAACTTTGTACAAACCGACAAAATCATTCGAGACATACATACTTGCAAAGATACGTATGAAATCGTTGTCCCAATAGCCATTACAAATACCTGGAATTAATAATAAAGTGGCGGCTATCACCAGCAAACATAAGTATACTCCCTTAATAATATTCTTTACCACGTAGTATTGTTTGTCCGTGGTCAGTTTATCGAATTGAATCGTGTTGTAGGTGAGGTAATTCTGTGTATGTGTATACGAAAAATAAATTAAACATGAGGATAATAGAAATACTATGAATGGTAGCATTTAATAACTTATACTAAGAATATATAGGTGGTTAGAGCAAATTTACCAGAGCCTTTGAATTAACTACGACAAGACGAAGAATCTGAGGATAATAAACTTACTTATGTTGTGGCACACACGCTCGATGGACCGAATCCTGCGTCGTTTGTGGTATCTACATAAGGACCGGTAGATTGACACCCACGCTTGTACTCTCTAATTTGTTCTATGCATACGGGTTCTTCAGAATTGTAGCAACATTCTTGTCTATGGAATACGGTGGCGTCTCCTACAAGATCTTTAATAATCTGGGCATATCCACCGGCGTCATTCATAAAGGTACCTACATCGCATGCCTTGCAGTTAAGCACGTAATCCGTGCCGTTGAGATTTTTAACACCGTCGCCACCAATGTTAACTTCCAAAGAATTGTACTCTCCGGCGGCACATGGTGCTTCAATAAGTGTTGGGTGAGATAAAAATTTACCATCACCCCGGGGTCCTGATAGAAGAGTGCTACTAGCTAGCGGTAGTAATGCAAGTATTGTGAATAGCTTCATTTTATATACCCTGATATAATTATATAGTGTCATTATTTAGTTTTGATAAAACAACGCCGACAAACGGCAATGTACATTTCGTTTGAGCCTATTAATAGCTGATCTTTCTCGTCTGTAATTCTATACGTAAACATGCCAGGTGTACCATCTTTGCATTGACTGCATAAAGCCAGACAGTGTTGAATGTTGGATGCCACGGGATACAACTTAAATATCTCGCCGAAATTTTCACGCTTGTAATCACCATTTAACCCCGCTACTATCACATCCAGGTTCATCTGTTCAACCAAATACATCACTCGATTGTATAACTCTTCGAAGAGTTGACCTTCGTCGATTGCAATAACATCGTAGTTTATCGGAACTACCCATTTTAAATCATCCACTTTGATCGCGTCCATGGTTTCACCTGAATGAGTTACCATCACCGGTTCATCGCTGTACCGTTTGTCTAAACTGTGGTTCACTACCAGGACGCGCTTTCCGATAGATTTGTAACGGTTTACCCTACGAAGTAACTCTGTGCTCTTACCACTATACATGCAACCGACGATCAGCTCAAGGCTCATTTGTTACCAAATTGAATCTATATATACAAACTTATTTACAAGTTCTATTATTATTAATATGAACAGAACAAAGAAAATACAACCACAGCATGCAGCCAACCCTCTCGCACCAGGAGGTTCTTCGTCTTCCATTTAAAGATAATTTAGGTTATATTTATATCTAACATTTCAGGCTTCCCATTAATTCCGAACGAATACTCGCCGATCTTACGTTGGGGACGTATTCTCCACAGTGTACCGTGATTCTCCCAAGTCATACCATTGTAAAAGCGACGTTCTATCGGCTTCTTCAAGTAGTAGATACCATCTTGAAAAAAAAACATAGATTCACCGTGCACAGTATACTCTATCTTACCTCTAGGTTTACGAATTTTAATCATTATTATATACGACCTAGATATTTATACACTACCTAATTATATATTTTTGGTACTATAAATGTAATATTTTATGCTGTTAATGTCTAAAATAAACGTAGAACAAAGAAAAGGTTTTATTTATAAGGCTACAGCTCCCAACGGTAAATCTTACATAGGTCAAGTAGTTGAATTTCTTCGGGACGGGTCAAAAAAAGGAATTCGAGGAAGATGGAAACAACATTGTGCCTCTGCAAAAAGAAATTCCAATAAAGGTAGTCTTTATCTATATAGAGCTATAATAAAGTATGGAGAAGAAAATTTTAATGTAGAAGAACTGTTCTACGGGGATGTGAATATGTTGGATTTAATCGAAACAAGGTTCATTAAAATGTACAACACACTTGCGCCAAATGGGTATAATCTCCAGACAGGTGGAACTTACACTAAACACAGCGAAGAAACTTGTAAAAAGAGAAGTGCGTCCATGAAAAAACTTTTACAAGACCCCCAAAAAAGACTAAAGTGGAGCATTGCTAGACGAGGAAAGAGGGATAAAAAAAAGAGAAAGTGTAAAAAAAAGTGCAACGAAAATCTACCGAAATATATATACTACCGTGAAACTCACAACGGCAAATATAAGGGATATGTAGTAGACCATCCAAACGCTTTTAAAAGGTTTGGAAAAAGTAAATTTACACTAGAAGAAAAACTTACACAGGCAAAAGAATATTTAAAAACTCTTACGATATAGTTTTAATATGAAATTATTTGTCACCGCCGCGAAGTCGTAAGACTAAATGGAGGGTCGCTTCCTTCTGAATATTATAGTCTGAGAGAGTTCTGCCGTCCTCTAGTTGCTGTTTAAGATGTTAGTAATGTGTATACGAGATAATTTTAACGGATTTAACTTACTTTTCCGGCAAAGATGAGTCGCTGCTGGTCGGGAGGAATTCCTCTGAAATGGTGTTAGTTAATGAAACTTAAAATATATAAAACTGACGGTGTACTTACTCCTTGTCTTGGATCTTTTGTTTGACCCCTTCGATTGTATCTGTTGGTTCTACGTCCAGTGTGATAGTCTTACCTCTGTAGGAGTTGTTAGAAAAGTTGCGTTGAAGGTTATTTACGATTTAAAAGTTACTTACGTTAGAGTTTTTACGAAAATTTGCATATTTATTATATATACCGGGACTTATATACTCCGAAATTAATATTGTGGGATCGGAAGGCTTCTAGAATACTTATCCTAATGTCTATGCCAACCCAATTGTCATATAGTCGTCACGCTGCCCATGCATAACTTTAACATGTGATATTGTTTTGTTCGCGTGAATTTTAATACAATGGTACACGCCATCCACCGTCACACAGGTGTTGCCATTGAATGGTTCGATGCCAGTTATTTCCACCCGGTCTTTAACATACTTGTAACATTTCAATACGCGAAGTTTTTCCACGCTTTCAATAGTTTTATCCCGGAGAACGTCTTCTACGGTGTTAATACGAAAATCGGTGAATGTATTATCGAATGTAAAGTCTTCCATCTTTTAATATTACGTGTTTTAATATAAAATTATAATACCTGGGATGAAAATTACCTAGAATTTTATCCAATTGAATAGCTTCTCTACGGAGTATGCGTATTATATTTTCTAGGTCGGGGTTGACGGCTAAAAAACTAGGTGGAGGTTGAAGCCAGCAAAAATGAGGTTGATCGGTTTCGTGAATATAAAAGTACCTTTTTCTATATTCTAAGTCTGTCTGAAGCCTATCAAGGAATTTCCGTCGAACTAGGTTGGTGGCACGTAGTTTTAAAATATAGGGTTTTAGTATGTGTATAGCTTTGTGAAAAACTAGGTTGTTTTTTAACAGATTATGAATTTCTTTGTTCAAGATTACTATATTAATCCAATATTTTTTATCTAAAAAATTAATGAACGATGGCATCAAATGCAAAGGGACCCCCGACATTATTTAGGGAATTATCACCGAAAGATATATCCAGTTATGTTTGTGACGATGACCCAAAACAAACCTTTTGCAAACTATGGGGTCAACGGGTCAGACGTATTATAGTAGCGACAGAGGAGCGTTACCTAACCATACCAGACAGTTATAATACCCCCGTAGGTATAGGGTACTCCAGGGGCGATAATTTGTATGCCATGGGCATTTCAAACAAAACTGGTGTGATTGACACCCACCAATATACTATTACGGTCCAAACCCCTATTGTGTACCGAATGTGGGGTCCCTACCAGCGTACACCGTGGACCGCATTCGAGATTACGGATTTGTTGGTCTGGAGGTGCAGGTTAATGAAGGAACCACGACGGATCTTCAACGAAGATGTAAAATGTTTCGAGAAGTCTCGTTGGATGATGTTTGTGTTCTGGGAAGGGAAACTCGAGGAATTGATTTCTCTGGAGATTAACTTGATGAATACCATATTCGATTTGGATGGTCGTGTAGGAGGTTATTTGAAAAGGAATGTCGGTGAAAATATAGAAGCGACAGTCCGTGAACAGTATCAATCAACCTTTTCGTTGAATGGAAAGGAGATAGATTTCAATACTCGTCAGTCCTGTTGGGGAAAGCAAGTGTCTTTAATGTTAAAAAGTTTACTATAAATGATTATTATACCAACTATAATGACAGAACTTAGTCCTTTAATCGAACGTCACCAGCTGAAGGGGATAGAGGATAGACTTGGTAGGGTAGAAACTACATTAACAGAAATATTAGAAAATGGCGAGTTGATGGAAGAACGAATCAAAGACAAGTTGGGTTCTCTCCAGGGAGAGCTAGAAAGGAACACTATGCAAGTAAAACGCATGAAATTAAAAATTGGTCAGGGTATGAGACCGGTTACTGTAATTGTATTAATCCTTGTTGGTCTTATGCTTTGGACGTGGGCGTTTACCTGGCTTCGTTATTAACTCATCTTTAGTTTCTCAAACCCTTGTAACATTCTAAATGTTGAAATTATAAAATACAACAACAAACAGTCTGCAAACACGTAAAAGATTGAAATGTGAAACGACAAATCTTCAGAGATGGTATCCCTGGCTTCTGGTATACGATATATAACCGTAAACAGGTTAATACTACCAATGAGCAACTGCAACCCCATTAATATGCCCAACGACCAGGTATCGTGAACTCTACTGACCGATATGCCATACAAATCCACAAACACATGAAATAATGCTCCCACCCACAGGAGATTCGAAAAGGTACGCCCTAACATGAAGAATGCGTAAAGAAATCCTATAGGCAATAAGAATACATGGAGAATTCTTAACTTTGCACAGTTGACGTCTACTGTTTTTAAGATAGGAGGTTCTCCACCGTAATCCTGCATCGCTATCTTCTCGTTCACGTCCTTTTTGACAAGGTATGTCCTTAATGATATCAATCGTAGGGATAACATTGTGTCGGAAAATATATGTACGAACGCCAAGAGACCCCAGACAACCTTTTCAAATATCATTTCAAAACAAGTCGCCGAAGGCTCCGCGATGCATCTGCTAACGGCTATAAAATTCAGCCACAGGACTACACCGTCGAATACAATAGCCGAAAACGAAAATATCAAGGTCACCCCTGTAAGTATACTACTGTCCGCTATAGACGCAAAAATTGCCAACGGTTGGAGAATCAAATGCAATTGGTGAATCCAGGAGACATTCGCACCGCTAAAGTAAGGCTCAATGCTGGAATATATTAGAACCAAAAATAAATTTGTTAGAGCGTAGGATCGTATTAAGTTCCGTGTACTAATAGTTTTTAAAGTATCGACCGGTCTAAAATCCATTTTATAAATACAATGCATATATTATATACTGTAAATTACCTTTTCTTACGAGGGACCTTCACTTTCCTCCTTTCTACATTGTCAGATGTTTCTTGTTTGGGTTCTTCTGTTGCAGTTCGTTTCACATAACGGTCCCAGGTAGTCTGCCAATCGTATAATTCCTTCATTTTCTCCATTTTACAATTAAAATATCGAGTATATATATGATAAAATATTTCAATAAAATGAACGAAGGAGATTTATTAAAAATACAAGGTGAAACTGGCGAATGGTACGCCGAATTAGTAGGTATCGACGAAGACGGCAAATTGGAAGTCTTTTACATCAATAGGACCAAAGAAAATCGTTGGGTTTGGGAGTACGACGAGGATTGGCAGGTCGTATCTCTGAATAGTGTGTTGGAACACATACCTCTAGACAAGACCAACCCCCTGACATCGTACAAAACCTTGGGATTTAAACCACTGTGTCCGGATTCATTTGTCAAAATAGACGAAGAAGACAGTATACCTGCCGATCAATTGATGCCAACCGGCGAATACGACGAGGACGAAGGAATGGAATCGGACGATTCTTTGCGTGATTTTATCGTACCGGACGAGGAGGGAGAAGCCTTTACGCACGCACCAATGGACAGTGAATTCGTTCAGCAAACCCACGATTGTGTAAACCAATACAACCAATGGGAACCCAAAACTTCATCGGAAAAGAAGATGAAATCTTTTGTCGATTCCCTAGCACATAAATACAAACAACAAGACGATAACAGACAATTCGCACAGGGAAAGACAGTAGATTACGATCACCCGCCGATGAAGAAAAAATAATTATAAATAGAATAGTATAGTATTTAAAATGAGACGCTCTAGACGTATACGTGGTATTGAGAAGAAAAAAGCCGAGGCTAGATCATTGCTAGGGAAAGAATATTATAAGAATTACCTGGGAACTCGCTCGGTGTTTAAAAACCGTCCGGATTATGTCAAACACGCAAAGAAAGTAAACCCAGAGCTATTGAAATTGCACAATCAGGGAGTGAATCCATACTGTGCACTGTACAGCGTCGTCACGGCGTTGGAAGTTGCAAGAAGAAAACCATGGACAGACAAAGAGCGAGAGGCGCGGCATAAATTTTGTTTGGATAAAGGAAGGTCCCAAGGTGACCATTTGGAAAATACCCTTGGATATTACAAGCGTCTGTTTAAAGACATGGACTACGGCAAAGATTTCAAGGGTGATAAATCATATGGAAACGCAAACGATCTTATTCGAGCCTTACAGAAAGGTGTATGTGTAGTTTCTCTTAGTTGTGCGGACGTATACAACAAATTCAAAATACGTTCTACAAAGTGTGACAAATCGGGCGATTGGCATTGTATTGCTTGTGTTGGGTTTGTGGAAATAAACAACGAACCCATGTTTGTGTTTAAAGATACAAACAACCATCGAGGAGACCCAACAAACCTGGCATTTCTCAAAGCAGGAGAAGTATGTGACGCTGAAGTACAAATGCAAGAATATGGTGATCCATTGATGGCGCTGGGTAAAATGAAAAGAGACATGGTGAAAAACGCATGGACATTGTTTCAGGAAATTTACAGCGTTACCCCCGTAGTTAGTAAATTAAAATTATAAATATAAAAATTATACCTCTAAATGTCCAATGCTTTTGTAACATCTCTCAAGGATAGGAAAATCATGCATGCTTCTACCCTAGCAGCGTTTGTCAATAAAACACCGATGGTCTTTCGAAAGTATTGGAAAGAGTATACTACCAATCCAAATTTTTCTCCGCTTTTTGGAGGCAGAACGAAGGCAATATACTTCTGTCATGGTAATTTGTTCGAAGACAAAGCATTGGAATACTTATTCGAGAACTTTGATTTGGATGTAAATAAACTCACCGAGCAGTTTCAGGCGGCATCCGCATTTAACATATACGAGCAGGAGTACGTAAAAATCAATAATCTTGACATGCAATCGTACGAGGCTAGAGCCGGTGTAGGAAGCAAGCTATACATGGATGACAAGGCAATTATAATTAAGAAAGTGAACGCCAACTATAAAATTCAATGGAGTATCGTTGATAAAAAAACGTGGAAGACCGGCAAAATGACGTATATCAGCAAAGACCTCCTGTTTCGTGGATTGAAGCGCGAGTATAGTCTGGGAGAGAGAATATTTTTCAAGTACAGCAATGTCCGAAACGATAAACCAGAGTCATTTGACATTATAGACATTCCGGCGTTATTGCCATTTACCATATCATCGCGACCGGATGGGTACTACGGCGAAGACCATATAATAGAAGTAAAATGTCCATGGGGGAATCTATACAAAGCAAAGGACTCGCCTATTGGCAACGGTGATGGAGAAGAGATATTTACGATACCTGTACACTACAGACTCCAGATGTTTTTAGAAATGCTAGTACATGGTAAACGCAAAGGTTACTTTTTTCAATATTATAATCCATCTGGGTGGCAGAATTTCGTACGTCACCTATGCAATCAGGTGAATAACATTACCGAATTGGACACAGACGTTAGAGTGTACAAGCCATGGGTGGATGTAGACACGAACATGACTACTGTACTGTACCGTGTGATTGATAAACTCAAGAAATTGGATGCGTCTTACGAAGAGCGATGGTGGAGGTATTGTAAGGCAGTAGCTTCGTTGCCTCCTCCAACGAGCAAACGTACCGATGACAAACTAGAGTATGACGAACAGTATGCAAAGCGAGGCTATTATTTAATGCAACTAACCACATCGGAAAAATTGGATGGATGGGGATTCGACGACGTGGCAATTAAAACCATCATGCAAACCTTACCATTCGGATCATCCTTTAAAGTGGGTACCATCGTGGAACATGACGAAGACAAGGAAAGAATACACATTGTTTGGGATCAGGTGAAGGACAACAACCTGAATATATACCTCGATGAATTTTACGAATGGATGGACTACGATCAATTCCGTGTCGGTTACCTGCATATATTACGGACACTGACTACCTCTGTCCGAAGAAAGAACCCCGCAGATTGGAGAGCCTGGGAGTTTGATTTAAAAGATGGAGCTATCTCACCGGAACCACCGAATCCATACTCCTATCCAGAAGCAGTGTTGTTAGAGTTGGATCTTAGCGACGACACGGTGTGGAAGTCTATAATAATTGCTCTGAGAAGTTTTTTACTCGATTTAAAATACAAGGTTGATTTTAGACAGAGGAATTATAACAAGGAATTAATGTCTACACTAGAAAAACTCAAGATTAAATTTATAGGCAAATACTCGGGTGAGGATAGCACACCAGCGTTAACCCAGACACTGGAAGCATGGAAAAACTTGAAAATTTAAGAATCCAAACAAAAAATAAAAATAGAGTATATATATCTACTTTTTTCTTTAAAATATTATGAGTACCATCGCCAATCAACAAAAACGTAAACGCAAAGCATCGACCAACGCCATCCGTGAAATCAGACGGGAACAAAAGAGGACGGAAACCATTATTCCGGTCGCACCCTTCTCTAGGTTGACACAAGAAATTTCACAAGAATTTCGAACCGACATCCGTTTCAAATCCGATGCACACAAAGCCCTACACGTTGGCGCCGAAGCATTCTTGGTCGAATTGTTTCAAGATGCCAACACCGTCGCCATTCACAGTGGTAGGGAAACCGTACAATCGAAGGATCTTAGACTGGCGTATAAACTTTCGAATTAAACTATAAATATAAGAATATAAGATATTAATGAGCGTTTTGTCCAATTCAACCCATTTCAATATTAGTAATACTACCAGTAAATTTCTAGAAATCTCTGTTTCGGCGGATCAAAACTCTTCATTTCGAATACGCCATAAATCCCAACATATCTATGAAACGCCGCGAAACAACGTGGATCATGTCTCTTACACGTCTTGGTTCGTACACAGTGTTACGAATGTTATGCACGGCTCATCCATGCAGTACGTCAAGATCAATTTACCCGTGAATGAAACCGTCGAGTGTGAAATATCTTGCAAATCCGCACTGGTAATGGAAACCTCTATCAAAGATAAAAAATCTAGAGATCATAACAGAGGGGAAATGATTATACCACCAGAAACACAGGGGTGTGAATTGCACGTCATATACAACCAATCCAAGGGTCTAGCATACACGTCGAACGGTAACGTAGCCATAGGACTGAATAATTTAGATTCACAGACCGTTATAGTAGCGTCTACCATAAAAACGATGGAAGGACATGTTATCGATATAGAGGATAACTCACCGGCGATGTGTAAAACTCATATTGTATAATACACTATATAAGAAGATATATTTATTTCTATATGGAGAACTTTTTATTAACCAATCGATGCACCCGCACACGCGTTAAAACCGAAGATAACCATACGTTGAAGGTGTTTTCGGTGTTCTACCAACACCCCGCACTCCTAGACCCAGACGATTGGAAACTGTTCAACGCGGAATCGGAACAGGTTCTAATGGACAAGGATACCATATATCTCTTAGACAAACATCTGTGTGAATTTGGGTACGAACCCAAAACAGGTACGATATTAACCTGTAAGATTACCCCCATCGAGAAGACAGACCTGGACAAACATTGGGACGAGATGTTGCAATTCTGTCTCGAAGTAAAACGAGATTTTGCACAATTCTGTGACGAGGAAACCCTGGGATTGGATAAACTCAGTCTCAAATCCGATCAGTCACAGGATTGTTCGGATTCGACTTCCAACGGTCCCACGCTTGGAAGTACTCTTGAAGAGACAACGCAAACTCTTCCCAGTAAATTAGACGAGGGTTTAGATTAGATTCGGTGTTTTCCATTTTTTATTTTAAATAATAATAACATTTATACTATCGCACACTCTAAATTGTCGGGGCTAGCTCGCCGACCTAGTTCGACCTAAAATTACCATTCCGCACACGATTAAAGCTACACCCAGTAATTCACTCGATTGTACACTGCCACTGACATAGACATCGTATAATTTTATTATAGTAATAACAGCTGGTTGAACAATTGGAATAAAATCTCCAGGTTTCATTGTTTTGCAAAGGTGCAGATACACCATAGAAGATAAAAATGAAATAAACGCACAAACAAAAAACCATCGGTTAAACGACACCTTTGTCAATTGTCCACTACGCTGTGCTCTGAATATATTTAATAGAAAAACAATTAAAGATTGGTAAGCCAAAATCTGTTGAGATGACATGGATATACTTGCAAGCTTCTTACAATATGGTGCAGCGACCCATAAGGCTATTAACGATAGAATGCCCTCGTTCATTAGTATGCAGAGTGTATCTTATATAGGGTACTCCTAGGTAAGGAATAACGAAAAAGCAAGGAAGAAAGCTCCAACAGCACTCAGAATTACTAATATTGCCATAACATAGTCCCAGCGTGTCCATTCCATAGCATTATAATATAACGCGACCTATATATACTAGTTCGACCTAAAACTTTAAATCCGATTGTAACAATATTCCATCGCTAAACGGCTGTACTCTTGATACACGGTTCCACGGTTTACGTTTCTGATTTAGATAGTATATAATAAATATAACTACTACTATTAACATAGCCAGAGAAAAATAATCTCCGGGTGACCATTCGACCATAGTATTATAATATAATCCGACCTATATATACTAGTTCGACCTAGATCGACCTAACAGGAGAAAATTTTCCTACAGAACTTATATTATTTTTAATTAAAAACAAAAATGAATTTTCGTCAAATGAATAATATAACCCAATTACAAACACACGGTTACGTCGTCATTCCATGTTTAAACAACGTGGGTGATTATACCCGTGAATTCCGTGAAACTTTGGCACGAATGCCAGAATATAAAGACCCTCGCAATATGGTAGAGGTTGGAGAGCACTTCGTAGGTGGTGGATTTGCAGCCCTCGGAAACCCCTCTAGTTTCCACAATACATTTGTTCGTAAGATACGTGCAATAGCACACGAGTGCGTACTCATGTCGGTGTTTGAAACCCTATTATCGCAAGACAAAGACCTATTGTTCGAACAGGTTATCGATCGTATGATGTTCCGCCGGGCGCCTAAAAAACCTGGCAGAGAAGCATGGCACAGGGACGAAAGTCCGAACGCCCTAAAAGGCGACACCATCTACGGAGGATGGATTAACCTGGACGAGACTTCGCAGTATTTTTCTGGATGTCCTGGAACGCACCTTGAAGTTGGGAATGAAAACACCGGGTTTGCGAAAATACCCAAGACGGAACATGCGCGGTACAACCAGTTAAAAAAGAAAATTGAAATACCCCCTGGACATATATTTATCTTTTACGAACGAATGGCGCACGAGGTCTTACCAACGTCTCGCAAAGGAGACCTGCATCGTTTATTCCTGGGATGGCGTACGACTTACAGTAAGGAGCCTCTTTTCACCGATCTGGAAGAGAGATTGCAGAAACGAGCCGTTATGCAAATCAAGAGCGGTCAAACCCCACCGATGTACCCCAGTTTATATTGGTCCAACTGGAGGAATTTACTCGAAGCATGGTCCAATAATTTGGTCGATAATTGCACCCACAAAAAGTCCATTACTTCAAAGTCCTCTACTTCCTATGGAGACTCGTACAAAGTTGCACATCGGTACATGGAATCCCTAGAAGATTACGGTCTAATCACCGACCTGTGCCCGCCGTACACCCAGGATGAAGTCAATATCCTCAAGCCACATCGAATGAAAATGTAGCACCGCAACCACATGATCCTGTAGAAGACGGGTTTGTAAATATAAATCGTTTACCCATTACATCTTCACTCCAATCTATTTCAGTCCCTACTACCAAAAATCCAGATCTACCACATACGGTGATTGGTACTCCTATATCTTCTATACGATGGTCTTGAACATTACGAGTATTCTTAGGAGTTAACATATATTCAAAACCGTTACACCCGCCTCCCTTTGCACCAAAAAGAATATATTGATTATTCCCCAGTATTCTCCTTAATTGTGGCAGTGCAGCCTTTGTTACTGTTATCATTTATTTTAAGGTCGATGTACATTTATACTCCTTGTCCGCAGCGGTAGATAAATTCTATTATAAAAAAATATCTTCGGGTGCGGACACTAGGTCGAGCTAGGTTGATTATCTAACCTAAAACTCAAAAGCGTTCAGAAGTATAATATTTAAATATTATATTTTTTAAATAAATATGTCTTTAAACGAAGCGATAACCCATGAAATGGAAACATGCGATGCAAGACTTCACCGATGGTCCGATGCACAACTCGAAGATTATAAATGTCATCTATTAAACGATCCAGAGATTAAATCCGCCCTGGATAAGGTAGGGAGCCACCACGAGTGTCCGTTCGGTGCCGCGTGTTACAAATCCTACAAACGTTGGGCAAAGGCAAAGGCGGTGATTGGCAACCACATGCATAACTCCAACATGGATTATAACGATTGGGACACCTGGGCATCCTCCCCCATGAAGCAAAGATGGTGGGGAATCAAACAAGATAACCCATCTTCTATCGTTTTCGTTCACGTCGGGAAATTCTACGAGGCATACCACCATGATGCCGACACCCTCCATAAAGTATTTGGAGCCCCGTATACCTATGGGTATGTGGCGCACAATGGATTCCCTGCAAGCAAATTCGACGAGTACCGTGACAAGTTAGCGGAACATGGGTGCAAGGCGATACATATCATATCAGTATAAATACAGAGTACAATTCTATAAATGATTAAACTTTTTATTCTCTTTATTTCTTGTTGCTTGGGTTGTGCCATGAATATGACGAATATGTCTCCAGGAGATCTCGAGAACATGTCTCCAGAAGATCTCCAGAATCTGTACCCCGAGCCCCCGGCTGTATCCGGATGTCCCACGTCCGAGCAATCGAGACACCCTGAAAACCGCCTTGAATTGGTAAAATGTGAAAGAGACACTTTATTTAGATATATTGGGGAACACAAATGCTGTGAGGTGAGCCATTTAGGGTGTGACATCTTGATAAGCGCGTATCTACTAGTGTATCCTGAAGCCCCCTACGTTTGTCCCAAGAGTTCGTAATCATTCTGATTAACACAACCTAGTACGAGAAAACTTACAACAACAATAAATGATGTGATAACAACACCGACAAACCCTATTCGTTTGGTTTGATAATTGTTGTCTTTATAACGCTTTGCATTCGTTAAATTTAATATTTCCCTGGTGTAATCATTTACGAATTTCTGTTCGGGATCTAGCGTTTCACGGTATACTTTAAAAGATTCATAACATGGTATATGTTCCACTTGTTTTTTTATATCACCTACGTAATATTTACCCCAATGTGATGTTCCTCCGAATTTATTCACCAAAGCTTCAACAGAAACGTGAAACTCATTAAGTGTATCCTGACTCTGAAGATCATAAATATCTACTACGCATGCTTCTTTTCTTGCAAAGGTTAAACATGTTGTGTTTTCCTGACCATGAACATATCGTATCAAAATTGTACTTATATCGTGCCTGTATCGCTCACCGTCAATGGATGATATAAACTTACTACAGTTTTTAAATGGTATCGCATATGCGCTGTACATCATTCCATACTCTGGAAACTTACTCCATGCCTCTACCATTGGTTTTTCTGACGCATCATCTGATTCTACAAGATCCAATAACGGAAATTTACTCAAGGAAGGAAACAAAACTACGGCGGGTATAATGATGCTATCCCATATCGCCGATATGAAATCGTCGGTTTTAATTGGATACTTTTCGTTGGTAGCGTCGCCGACTATTGTAATATATTTTAGCAACCCCTGGTCGCGTTGATTATAGTTTGTTTCAATAATTCCCGCATCGGCACCTGGTAATAAATTGATCGCTTCGTCAATAGTGATTTTATTCGTTTTTATGTTCACCTTTGAATTTGGATATATATTAATAGTCATGGATGTGATAATTCCTAATAATCCCAGGTGTGACCTCCAATAATACAAGTCGTTAGTATCAATTATCGTACCATTGGACAACACAGCTGTTATAGACACTACATCTTCGGCAAATGAATGGAATGTAAGACCATGGTGACTAGTTGAAAATGCACCAGCGAGAGATTGATCCTGTATACTACCAAACCCATGTATAATCTTTTCAGTCTCTAGTAATCGTGTTATTAAAGACTTTAACGAAGACCCCGCTTGGCAGGTCACAGTTGTATCTGTCAAATTTAAAATTTTGTCCATCTTTGACAATGATATCATAGTATATTCGGTGCAAATTAATGGAGAGAAAGAATGACCACCCCCGACAACACGAATCTTATCATTGTTGCGAACAATTTCTTGTATTTCTTCTGCTGAAGTTGGTTCTAGAATAACCTTTGGTTTACATCTTATAGTATCTCCCCAGTTCCTAACACTGTCTCCTTGTATTGGGGATCTATTATCGGAAAGATGTGTAAATGCTGGACCGTCATATACCGGATTAAAAATATTATAAGTCAAATATGGAAGATTTAGAAAGAATAATATAACGGCTACGTGGGTGCCCTTGCGTATTCTATTCCTCCTAATAAAGGAATAAATGCCATACAGACTCAATGAGAGTAAGAGTTGAAATGCAATTTGATATACGTGATACATTATACTTTAACTTTTATTTCTTTATATACTTCACAATTGTATCGAACCTGTACCGCCTTTGATATATCCACGTTGGACTCGATAAGATTGATACACGGTAGCACTCTATCACCGATCTTATACGTCCTACCCCCGGTGTTATGAATAATGAACCATTTCTTCGCCCGCTTCGCACTAGAAATACCGTTACTAAATGAATTCTTCCATGCGTCGGCACTATACTTCTTCCCTTCTCTACGTTCACGTTGTTTCCCACTCTCTTTACACCCTATACACTTGTACTCTGGTCCGAATACACAAAGGGTATCTTCAACATGTTGCCAGATACACAACCCCGTCCAATTCCGATCTTTGGTCATCTTTACGTATTTATTGTACTTACTCGTACACAACAAGGTTCCCTTGCAGCTCCCTAGTGTCTCTGGAACGTACAGATTTGGAGGTCGTTGAGATTTCATAAAGTCGTGGACCGCGCGTTTGATTTTACCAGCGGAGAAGATAGAGGAACCGAAGGAAAATCCAGCGGCTACCAAATTAGACAGCCCTCCTATGTTCTTTTCTATAACAGTTTTAATGAGGGTTTGATAGATAACCGAAGCTTCTCTGTATATTCCACCATCAATGGATAGAAACACCTTAGGAAACCCGGGCTCGATCTCACCCAACATACCGATAATGTTTTTTGCCCAGTACGTTTTACCCGACGCGCTAGGTCCAAACCCCATAATTAATCGCCCACTGTCTTGCTCAAAATTGTTGACGCGAAACAGACTCTTATCTTCTTCCCATATACCAGTTACGTTGCGAAGGTCAGAACAGGTGATATCTAGCTTTGCATTGATCAAAGACAATTCCAAACACCGGAGCATGTAAGCTGTCGATTTCATCTCTTTTGTTACGTAATCCTTCACAAACGATTGACATTGGTCTCGACATTTGATCCATTTCGGCTCCATGAACGATTTTTCTCGAGCCGAGAACATATCGTCTACTTCAGCTTTAAAATTATTAACGAAATTCTCTACATTACCGAACGATCGGCGCTCTATCTCCTTACCATCGGGAACATTAGATAGGTACATTTAGTTAAGTAATCATAATAATTATAGTCTTAAAAAACAAAATATATCGTGTATATTAAATACCAAAAGAATTACTAAATGAGTCGTGTATCGAGAACAGATTATTC
>Ga0209534_10000150_pt1 | contig 82650 bp, 77 predicted proteins | sample COG_07_FD_184751 | JGI IMG/M metagenome (GOLD analysis project Ga0209534, IMG submission 184751) | Pelagic Microbial community sample from North Sea - COGITO 998_met_07 (SPAdes) (version 2) | ecosystem: Environmental > Aquatic > Marine > Neritic zone/Coastal water | place: Helgoland, sampling...
CCTATGAAGCCCCAGAACACCCAGAATTCACCTTGAGCACTGCCGAAACTTCACCCGAACAACTCGCTGATCAGTTGTTAGCGCAGCTTGAACTATAACGCTTTACAGGAGTATACAATGCACCAAGCCCAAGCCATTTTAGCTGACCCCAAACTGCTTAAGGCCCTACAACAGTTAGTTCACCAAGCGGGTGAAGCCATCATGCAGGTCTACCAAACAGCCGACTTTGGCATAGAAACCAAAAAAGATGACTCACCTGTGACTAAGGCAGACCTTGATGCACACTATTTATTAGTCGACGGCTTGGCCAAGCTCACCCCCCATATCGCCATCGTTTCTGAAGAAGACCCTGCCTCTCAAATAGTGCCACAAACACATAATTGTTATTGGCTCATTGACCCTTTGGATGGCACCAAGGAATTCATCAATCGCAACGGCCAGTTCACTGTTAACCTAGCTCTTATTGAAGATAACGCTCCCAGCTTTGGTTTTGTGTCTACTCCCATTGATCAAACGCTCTACTGGGGCGGCAAGCAACTAGGCGCATGGCGTTTGTGTGATGACTTAATAGAGCTATTACAAACCCAAGCTGACCAATCACCCAAGCGCGTGGTTGCCAGCAAGAGCCACCTCAATGATGCCACTCGTGATTTTATCACTAACTTAGGTCCTACCACTCTAGTGCAAGCAGGCAGTTCTTTAAAGTTATTACGCATCGCCGAGGGTGAGGCCGATATCTACCCGCGCCTAGCGCCCACATGCGAATGGGACACTGCCGCCGCTCAAGCGGTGTTAGAAGGGGCGGGAGGCAAGGTAACTCAGGTGGATGGCAGCCCTATGGAGTATGGAAAAGCTAATATTTTAAACCCCCATTTTGTGGCTAGTAGTTAGCGACTAATGCAGCTAGACATTACCCATTGGAAAGTAAAAAGCACTGCATTTTAAAAGCTACAACCTAGAGAATCACAGCGACTTGCACCACCACAGCCATCGCCTTTGTGATTACCGGCAACATGGAATCTGCCCTCACCATAGGCTCTATTGAGTTCTTTTTAAAATTTGCCATCTCTTATTACCATGAACGCTTATGGACCAAAGTAAAGTTCAATTGATAAAGTCTAAAAACTCTACAACTGGACTGACACACAAATACCTTCATTGAGCCAAACCTATGAACCTTATGTAGAAATCAAGAGCTAATGTTAGTAGCCGGCTACCCAATTTAAGTTGAAATATCACTAGACATTTGAGCAAAGCAGGCGCTGTTATAGTGGCATTAGATCAAGGATATTGCACAAGTCAACTAGTTAGGTAATGATGCTGTCGATAATGTTTCTTTTCATAAGCCAGTTGCCCTGAGATCAAAGCCAACATTACTGTGAAGAACACTCCAGCATTATTAATTCCCCAAATTGATTCCACAAGCCCAAAATCTATAAAACCAACAGCCAAGAATAAACCTGTAATAGCTAGTCCTTTGTTTTCTTGGATATATTGGCGGCAGTTCATAATAAACACTCCATAAATGGAAGCTACACTGATGAGTCCAAGTAGTCCAAACTCTACCAAAGCTTTAAAAAACTGATTATGAACGCCGATATCCCCGCTAACGCTACTTGGAACCAAACCAGATTCAAGGAATGGGATTTTAGCCACAGCATAACTATTAACACCAGTTCCAAATAGGGGATTATCAATAAATATTAGCATTGCAGCATGCCATAAGGCTAAGCGGTGTCCAGCACTGCCGTTAACCTTATTAGTTTCAAAATATGCGTTAATTTCATGAGGAATATTCCCTACTCTTGCTTGAATGAATGGTAAAAAATACCAGAGTAAAACTGCACCAGTGGCAACAACAGCTTGTACAGCAAAGCGTTTGACATAAGATGGATGACGAACCAAGGTCACCATTATCCAGCACAGAATAGGCACAGAAATCCATCCACCTTTGGTTCCCGAAGCGAGAGACGCAAATACCCCCAAAGACAATGGAATTAGCACGATGAAACTCCAACGCCAGTTTTTACTCCAGTTTGGCTGGAACAGCGCTACCGACATAAACCCCAACAACAAACTAATATCACCAAAGGCATGCGCAAGAGAAGAAGTACCTCCAAAAGCACGATGTATCCCAATTACCTGCTTTTGATAAAGCGCCCAAACCCCAGCAAACAAAGCACCCACAAACACACCCCATTTTATGGCATCTTTTGAAATACCAAAACGCCTTACCATTAAAAATATAGGTACCACTAAAATAAACCGAGAGGACTCCTGAAACTCAGGCCAACTCCAGCCTGTTCTTAGCCAAAAGTCCAGTAATGTAAGGAGAGGATAGCTTAGCCAAGTCAATATCATTACTTTTTCTAGCTTTGATAATGACTGATTATCTGTTCTTAAAAGGAGCGCAAATAAAGACAACAGACATAAGCTTATACATGCATAGTAAAAAGCAGTGGGGTAATTAACGCTTGCTGCAAGCATCACAAAGACAATTAACGAATTTAACCAAAACAACCCAATATGTATATTTTTAGAAAGTAGCAGTTGCTTATTTAACTGGCTAATTAATTTTATTTTTTCTAATGTTGTCATTTTAATTGATCATTTTCTCTAATGGTATCGACAATTCTTTGCTGCAAATTGCTATAACTCAAAGCAATTATTCTATTTTCAGCCATCGCCTCAACCTGTATGGCATTGGGCGGGGTAACAGTAGTAGAGATGGCAACCTGAAATTCAGCCAATGAATGGCAGCAAATTATACCTTTTAAATTAAAATAGTTGCCGATGTTTTTGGGTCCGTAGTATATAGGTAAAGTGCCACATAACATACAATCTAATAGCTTTTCAGTGAAGCAATCAGGTTCTGGAACATTTTCAATTACTATGGAGTAGTGATAAGGCAACAACCCATCTTGCTTTAAATCGAAGAGCTGGTAGCCCCTGCCCATGACATGCACATCGGCCTGCACAGTGCTGACCCAATCAACCACTGTATGGCGCAACTTATGCCCCACTAGGTGTGTTTTTTCAGATGCGATGAGCGAGCAATTGTGTGTTTTTATTGGTGGCCAAAGTAATTGGCTGCCATCTACCCAGGATTCAACCACAGCAAACTGAATTACATTGGCGTACCTAGTTGCATACTGTTGATATCGGCATAAGATGTAATTGAATTTGTGACGCAACAACCAAATATTTTTATAGTACTTACCATGGATGATTAACGGTTCAGACATGAGCAAGTCAACTTTGCACTTGAGAGGCCCAAAACTGCGCAATAGGCGTTTAGACGATGGGTAAACCACCACGTGGTCTCCGGCAGATAAATCGGCTATAGTGCCGCTTCTTGGGGCAACCTGCCCTGGCCAATCTAATGACTGCAGAGGCACGCCGCCCAGTTTTACTTGGTATCTAAGTTCGTGGGGTAGTATACCCACTTTAATTTCTTCACTATGTTCGAGCATGGGCGCCGTTTATTTACTATTTCTAAATTGTTTTTCTAATGCCAAAATTCTTTCAGCATTTCGCTGCTTGATTCGGCGAACTGGGGCGCCTGCATACAAGCACCACCCCTCTAAGTCATGCTTAACTAAACAATTAGCCCCTACGCTGGCGCCATTAGCTAAAGTTACATTAGGTAAAATGGTGGAGTTGGCACCCACAATGCAATGATCACCTACGTGTATACTACCAATCTCTACATCACCCTTAAATTCTTCAGCGACCATGGGGGTAGCAAGGCCAGCAATATAGTCATCACTGCCAGCAGCCAGCACCACATTAGGCGCTAAAGTACTAAAGTGGCCAAAAGAGACCATGGCGTTACGTCCACCAATAATCGAACAGCCAGATGAGATGTGCACGAAAGATGACACCTCTAACTGTGTCGAAATATAAGTAAAGTCATCGATGATGACGTTATCACCAATTGACACCAATTCTGGATAGCGTATTCTCGCCGTTTTACCAATAATAACATTGCTACCACAGTGTTTTAGGTCTGCCCTATTAAAAAATATATTGTCAGTCACGGTCTTCTCTTTTTTCATAGTCGGCGTTTCAGGGTTTATGAATGTAAAGCCTATCTTGAGATAACCTCGCCACCAAAGTGTAGCCAAAGCTTGCTAGTAGCTTTTCAATGGCCTTACCACCTTCCACCTTCTCAAAATAATTGGGTAGCATTTCCATAAAAAATCAGCTTCGGTCGATGAGGTCCCATACTTAACAAGGCATCATACTCTGCGCCATCTATGTCCATGTGCATAAAGTCAATATTGCTTATGTTATTAGCATCACATAGGTTTTCAAAGCTTAGGCCATTCACCGTTATGCATTCGTCGTTTTGAATAATATGCGGGAATTTTTCTTTGTATTCGTCGCTATGTTGATACAAGGACCCTTGGCCATCCACTTTTCCATCAATTTTTGAGGTGTACCAGTCTATAGGCCCATCTTTTAGGCACACAGCATTATTCACCACTTCAACATGGGTGTGAGCTAAGTTTTTGATGACTATTTCAACCCGCACTGGGTCTGCCTCAACAGTAACGATACGGGCATTAGGAAAAGCCCGGGCAAAACGCAACGCTTCTCCACCATCAAAAGGCCCAAGTTCTAATACCACCTTAGGTTCTATATTCAGCTGACTTAACCACTTGGTATGAAAGCCTGAATGGCTGAGTCTAATAGGCGCTCCTTCAATTTCAGTATCATATTCATCCTCTCGCAGTGGTGTTGCCGTAATGCCCCACCTCAGCAGCCTCAACTGGGCCAAATGCAATCTCAATTTCATCAACTACCTCTATCAACTGTTAACGCATAACCCGTTGCTTTTAATAATAATTTAAATCTAAACCATGGGCGAACCACTTCTAACCTTAGTTTGGCCCAGCCTAATTTCTTTTTGCTTGGGCTAATGGTAGAGCCGCCCACTTGAGCACTCAACTCACGTACCTTATTTTCATCGACCAGATACACAGAAAAGTCATATCGCCAGTTAAACTGAAACTCAACATCAACTGGCTGATAGAAACTGGCACATTTATTAACAAATTCTTGCGCCGCTAAACGATTCCACAGCTGTGCTTGAAAGCCAAGGGGAATGTGCCAAGGCTTCAAAATAGTGGCGTTAGTTAAGTGCCCTACTTGGCTGCCAAAAACGTGCCGCTTGCTATAGAGTTTTACAACGCCAGCATTTTTGCAGCCGAGCCAGTTAGCAATGAACTCCATGCCTTTTGATGTCTCTAACAGCTCTACATCGTCTTCTAAAATCAACCCATACTCAACGGCAGGGTCTGCTAAAAATTGCTTCAATGCCTTTAAATGAGACATAAAACAGGCCACTTCAGCGTTCTTGAGTGGCAAAAAATAGTTAGCCGTATTGCGCGCAGTATTATACCCTGATTCATCCATACTATGAGACTGGGCATCAATGGCGTTAACGCGTTGGTGCGCAACTCCCAAGTCAGTCAAGTGGCTATGAATACGTTGCCAGCGATCAGCAGAACGGTCTAAATTGATTACATAGGTTTGCATTTTCATCAACAGGTCATCTTTATAATCATCTAATTACCCACTACGACTTAGCCAAGGTGTTCCAACCAGCTGGGATAATATCTTGCTGTGCCATATGCTTGGCATCAAACCAAGGTTTGGGTGCAACAATAATTTTACTGGCATAATCATTCAAATAGGCTCCCCACCAGCTGAAGGAACTGTTGGCAATAATTTGATGCTGGCATGCGCTAATGAGCCACAGATCTTGCTCAGCAGAAAAACCAAAGTCCGACACAAAAATAATATTGGGATGTTGAATATTGGTGCACACCCAGTTGGGGTCATCGGAAAACACATACAGATCAACGTCGCCTAATTTTTCAATCATCAACTGCAGCGCCATTTGATAATAGTGGGCACTGGTTACCCCGTGCTTAACTAACGCTTTAGGGTCTGTTAAATAATCACCTCGCCTCACGTGCATAGCCACACTTGGGCTACTAGCCATCTGCGCAGCCAACTCGACCGCAGCTGATGGCAGTGAGTTTTTAAGTACCAAGTCAGTTCGCAACTGGTGCCCATGGTTGGCAAAATAGCGTTCAGACTGCCAAAAGCCAGACAACATTACCGTGTTGCTCTGGGTGAGTGCTGCAGCATCAAAACTATGCTCGGTTTCGTGATAGTAACCCAGCCAAGGGTTAATTTGGCGTCTTAACGCGCGACTTAATTTCCATACGGGCTCTTTAAAATGAGCGGTTTCTGCCTCAGTTAAATAACGGGCTCTAATGGCAAACTCATCGATAGCTAGCCCAGAGATGCAGCCCTTGCGTAATATAAAGCGCGGGTCCAGAACCAGTTCAGCCTGCCTAGCATCTGCTAGCGCTCGGCCCATTGCATATTGAAAAAGCTGGTTACCCAAACCACCCAACAAACGCACGTAAACAGTATGTTTAATGTCGTCCATAAACATCCTCTAACCGCTCAATGTCGTCTTCACCCAAATAACTACCCGATTGAACCTCTACCAGATGCAGAGGCTCATGGGTTTCATTAGCTAAACAGTGCACTGCACCCTTAGGGATGTAAATAGAGTCGTTGGCATTAAGTAGATGATCTTGCCCATCCACATGCACCTTAGCCTGGCCTTGCACCACCACCCAGTGTTCAGCACGAAATTGATGCCGCTGCAGGCTTAATCGTGCTCCAGGGTTAACACTGATACGCTTTACTTGGTAGTTAGGGCCACTATCAACACTGTCATAACTGCCCCACGGGCGATACACCTCTCGTTGATGACTCAATTCGTTTCGCCCAGCTAACGTGGCCACGAGCTCTTTAACCTGCTGCGCTTGGTTAAGCTTTGCTACTAGCACCGCGTCTTTAGTTTCAATAATGGCAATGTCTTCCATACCCAGCACAGCCAGTAAACGGCTATCGGCTTTAAGCAAACAGTTGTGGCTACCCATCGCCAAAACATCACCTTGTTTAACATTACCCCATTGGTCCTTCGCATTAGCTTGCCACAGAGACTGCAAATCACCCACATCACTCCAACCACAAGCCACTGGCACAACCACTGCTTTTTGAGTCTTCTCCATAATGGCATAGTCTATAGATATGCTTTCGCACTGCTCAAACTCAGCAACAAGTAAACGGGTAAAATCTAAATCTTTGGCAGACCCATTGAGGGCATTTTGACATTGCTTAAGTAAAGTAGGACAAAGGGTTAAAGACTCTGCCAGCAACACACTGGGCTTAACGATGAACATGCCACTGTTCCACAAATAATCACCTGCATCTAAATAAGCTTGGGCCACAGCTGCATTAGGCTTTTCAACAAATTCCTCTACCCCAAAGCCCTTTAGCACAGCATCACCACAATGAATATAACCATAACCTGTGCAAGCAAAGCTAGGCGTAATGCCCAAGGTGACAATAAAACCTTGGGCTGCTAATGCATGAGCTGAACTTAAAGCGACTTGAAAAGCGGGCACATCAGCAATATCATGATCGGCAGACAACACCAACATGGGTTCGTCTGTGTCCATCTGCTGTAAACGCAAGGCGGCGATAATGACTGCAGGGGCAGTGTTACGGCCCATGGGCTCTAATATGATATCGGCGCCTTGGCCTATACTACGCAACTGTTCTGCAGCCAAAAACCGGTGATCCTGATTACAAATGAGCTGACTATTGACCTGGTCTAGCCCACGCAAGCGCGCAAACGTCTGCTGCAACATAGTGTGTTGGTGGTTGTTGTCCACCAATACCTGATATTGCTTAGGGTAGGATGCGCGAGACAGGGGCCACAAACGGCTACCCACACCCCCAGACATAACCACCGGAGCAAAAACTAAAGGCGTTTTTAAAGCAGTCATTTAAGCGTAGAAGGCCTTCACCGCATCACATATACGAGTGATATCAGCTTCTGTTAATTGATTAGACGAGGGCAACCACAAGCCATTTACCCCAATATTTTCTGACACAGGATGATTTCCAGCAAGATCATAAACCTTTTGCTGGTGAATAGGCGGGTACATTACGCGGGTGCCTATCAATTCGGTCTTTAAGAAGGCAGATAATGCCTCTCGCTGCTCAACCAAGGCATCAATAAACCAAGGCGTAGTAATGCTTAAGTCGTGGGCAAATAGCTTTACCTGTGGGCATTTAGCCAACTGATCTGCATACTGCTGCCAGATTTGTTTTTTGCGCACAACCCTATCTGCTAACTTATCCATTTGGCACAAACCCACCACTGCCTGTAATTCGGTGAACTTGAAGTTAAAACCCAAGCTGTCATGAATGTCGTTACCGCCACTAGCGCGGCCAAAATCTTTCAAGCGCCTTAATCGTTCTGCTACACCACCATCATTCGTCACTAATGCGCCACCTTGGCCTGTGGATATAATCTTAGGTGCTGAAAAAGAAAAGCTACCTACTAGGCCTTTAGTGCCTGTATGGGCGCCATCTGGGTAATAACTTCCCAAGCCTTGGGCAGCATCTTCAATTAGCAGAAGACCACGCTCATCACAAAGCCTTTGAAAAGCCTCAATACCTGCACTTGGCGCGCGTCCATTCGCAACCACCAACATAATGGCTTTGGTTTTGGCCGTAATGGCCTTTTCCACTAAAGCTATGTCTAAACACAGGGTGTTGGGTTCAACATCCACAAACACCGGCACTGCACCAAGCATCCACAGGGAATTAGGGCTGGCAATCATGGTGTAGTTAGGCACAATCACCTCGTCACCAGCCTCCACACCTGCTGCCATAGCAGCTAGGGTTAAGCTAATGGTGCCATTATTCACGACCACACAATGCTTAGCGCCAGTGAACTGAGCAATACTTTGCTCAAAAGCTTCTGTCTTTTTAAACTCAGTTAAAAAGCCATCCTCATCCATATAGGCCATAAGGGCCTGTTTTTCTTCTGCACCAAACCAAGGACGCATTTGCATAATAAATTCTTTGGCCACAATTAGATCCGTCTTCTGTCAACTTCGGCGCCTAGGTATGGGCCATTTTTAATTTCCAACACCTGAGTGCCATCCTCAATAATGTCATAACCATGGCCACCGCGAAGTAGGATTACCACATCACCCTCATGGGCGTTAAATTCAGCTAGTGGTTGGTCTTGTAGACCAAAGATACGTGCCTTTATGGCCCCACAGCGAACGTATAATACTTCTTGGGTTACCGTGACTTCCCGTGGTACATGATTATGCACATGAGGCTTTAAGGCGGTACCTGTGTCATAACCCCAACTGCCCACTTGCACATATTCCTCATCTTGAGAAAAAAAGTTAAGCCCATCTTTCCACGCTTCTGCAGCAGGGATGTGGCGCGCTAATAATTGCTCGCCATCTTTGTATTCTTTAATCATCATATTCTCTTTATATAAAACGTCGTTACTCGTCTATGCACCCAAATACCCACCTATGCAATCAAGTACCCACATCAATTAAACACCCACATCAATTAAAAAAAAGGTGCTTTTAAGTCACGCCCAGACAACACAGGCTCTGTCACCGGCCAATCTATACCAATAGTAGGGTCATCCCAACGCACAGAAAACTGTTCTGCCGCGTCAATGTAGTCCCCATCATAAGCTAATTTGTAATGATACACTGCCTGCTCACTACTAACACAGTAGGCATTACCGCAACCTGGGGGTATGAGCACCATTTTTTGCTGGGCTTTGTTGATTTTATAACTTTGCCAATTTAAGTAGGTGGGTGAACCTTTGCGTAAATCCACCACCACTTGAGTAATTTCACCAAACACGCAAGTGACTAATTTCCATGATTTGGAATCACCATGAATGCCTCGCAGCACATTGTGATGAGATTGGGAAAACTTGTCGTGTTTAAAAGCTAAACCATTAGGCAGCAATGCTTCTAGATCATCCTTCAAAAACGAGGTCCAAATATCACCACGCTCATCTATGGCTATTGAAGGCGTGATGGCATAAACACCTGATACTTGCTTCGACTCTAACAACTCAAAGCCAAAACTCATATGAGCTCACTGACCAAGCGCGGCAGTACACCAGTAATCTGTTGGTTTTTGGCTTCTGCCAAATCGTACTCAACCATTTCAGTCACCAGCTCATCAAACGTAATCTCAGGCTCCCAGCCCAACAGTTGCTTGGCTTTGCTAGCATCACCAAGCAGGGTTTCTACTTCCGTAGGGCGAAAATATTGTGGGTCTACGGCAACAATGCATTGGCCATTAGCATCATAGCCCTTTTCATCAACCCCTGCGCCTTGCCAAGTCACACTCATGCCTAACTTTTTACAGCCAATTTCTACAAACTCTCGCACGCTGTATTGTTCGCCTGTGGCAATCACAAAGTCATCAGCCTCTTGTTGCTGCAACATAAGCCACTGCATACGCACATAATCTTTTGCATGGCCCCAATCGCGCTTGGCATCCATATTGCCCAAGTACAAACAGTCTTGAGTGCCAAGGCTAATACGGGCTAAGGCACGGGTAACCTTGCGGGTTACAAAAGTTTCACCCCGCAATGGCGATTCGTGGTTAAACAAAATACCGTTACAGGCATACATGCCATAAGCTTCGCGGTAGTTTACCGTAATCCAATAGGCATACATTTTTGCTACCGCGTAAGGACTACGAGGGTAAAACGGAGTTGTTTCAGTTTGTGGTACTTCCTGAACCTTGCCAAACAACTCAGAGGTAGAAGCTTGATAAAAACGGGTTTTCTTTTCTAACCCCAAACTTCGAATTGCCTCCAGTATGCGCAACACACCCGTACCATCGGCATTGGCCGTATATTCAGGCTCCTCAAAAGAAACCGCCACGTGAGACTGGGCCGCTAAATTATAAATTTCATCGGGTTGGGTTTTTTGCACAATGTGGAAAAGGCTCGAAGAATCTGTCATGTCACCATGATGAAAGTGAAACTCACATTCACCACAAGAAGAGGCTTCGATCAGGCGATCGATACGAGCTGTATTAAAAAGAGAGGAACGGCGTTTAACGCCGTGAACAATGTAGCCTTTTTGCAAAAGAAATTCTGCAAGGTAGGCTCCATCTTGGCCAGTGACACCGGTAATTAGGGCAGTTTTCATGTAAAACCATAGTTGAGTGCGTTTAAACTCAGATTATAAAGGATTTGTGTCCGCTTTCCGAGTCACACCGTTACTTCTTTATCTATTCTATATCATCTCAATCTGCGGTCTGCTGATAAGGCCATGTTCAGGAACTAAATTTTAAAAAATAAACCATATCATCAGAGTGTTGCTACCTTGAGTAAGGGACAAAAGACTAGGACTATATATTCACAAGTTAGAGTTAAACTGGCATCAACTAACTATCATATTTTACGCTTTTATCTATCTGAAATAGACCTTGAAACCTTTGCACAAAGATATCAAAGACATGCTGCGATATCATAAAGGCTAATAATACACTTACTTAAAGCCTATTTGGTACCAAAGGCCACTGGCTTGAAGTAAAATTAGACAATATGAAATAACGACTTAAGATCTCTTCATGGCATGAAAAAACCTTAAGCAATGGAGCTTAGCCGTTAGCCGTACTTCTGAACATGAAGCGCTGAATGAACTAGATGTAATAATGAGTTGATGGATTGGGAACCATCGAGCACCTTCTTGGTTACATCCATGCTAAACGTCATGGGAGCGGCACACGGGCCCTTTGTTTATGTTCAAGGTGTTATTACTGCTGAACCGGTATGACTTGATCGATCCTAAATTAGAAAGGCTGTTCGTTAGAGACCTATTATTCGACAATTTGGTGAGCTTGAGCATTGCTGATAGTGTGGCCGATCGTAACTCCATTTGGCGCTTCCTTGTAATCCCCCGTAAATTAGGATCAGTTTTAAGTAGGATTTTCTCGTACACTAAACGAAGGAGATCTACATAAAAATATCACGATTTACGGACAGCCAGATTATGGCCATCTTAAAGGAGAACGAAGCTGGGGCCAGTGTGCCTGATTTGTGCCGTGAGCACGGTATCAGTTCCGCCAGCGTGTAAAAATGGCGCGCTAAATTTGGTGGCATAGATGCCTCGCTTATGAAGCGCATGAAACAGCTAGAAGACAAAAATCGCTGTCTTAAGAAAATGTACGCTGAAGAACGGCTTAAGGCTGAAATCGCCAAGGATATTATTGCAAAAAAGTGGTGAAGCCAGCTCGAAGGCGAGAACTGGCTTGCAGGGCCAAAGTGGAATATGGCGTGAGTATTCGATTGGCTTGTGAGGTGCTTTCGATCAGTACCACCTGTTATTTTTATAAACCAACGCTGGTTAATAAAAATGCTGAAATTGGGGACTGGCTGAAGCGCCTCACGACGACGCATAAGCGTTGGGGATTTGGCCTGTGCTTTGACCTCTTGCGCAATACTAAAGGGTTTAAATGGAACCATAAGCGCGTGTACCGTATCTATCGGGAGCTTGAGCTCAATTTAAGAATAAAACCTAGGTCTCGCATCAAACGTGACAAACCCGATGCTCTGGCGGTGCCTGCAGAGATTAATCAGGTTTGGTCGATGGATTTTATAAGTGACTCACTTAAAGACGGTCGTTCAATACGTGCTTTTAATGTCATTGATGATTGTAACCACGAAAGCCTCGCGATGGATTTTGGCATCTCATTGCCCTCTCAAAGGGTGATACGGTCGCTGCAACAAATCATTGAATGGCGGGGCAAACCGTTGGCTCTACGATGTGATAACGGTCCTGAGTTCATAAGTCATGAGTTGATTGACTGGGCAATAAAAGAGCAGATTACATTGCTTTATATTCAGCCTGGAAAGCCAACACAAAATGCCTATATTGAGCGATTTAATCGAACGGCACGGCACGAGGTGCTTGAACTAAATCTGTTCGAAGACATTGAACATGCACAACTATTGGCCACGCGGTGGCAATGGACCTATGATAATATTAGTCCACAGTCGGCGATTGGCGGGGTTCCGCCTCGACAGCTGCTATAACCGAGAAGCGCCCTAGTCTTGACTGATGTTAAAAATGGGGGGATTACATTCATTAAAAATTGTTGCAGAGTCAACTTTAAACTTAAAAATAAATATCTTTTACTAGATTACAAACTTCGGTTCTTTTCATTTTAGGTCGCTTTGGTTGAAAGTTTAGATCTTATTTTTTCCAAGAATAAAAGCGCCTCTTTGCCAGCGCTCATCTGATGATCATATGTGAGGGTAAGAACTAGTCTCGAAGCTTCCTTATCTATAGCTAGTCCAAGGATTCCTGCTGTAAACGGCGCCAGAAGAGGTGTATGGAAGAAACAACTCCCAATTGAGGATAGATCAGAAATGACAAACGTTGGTTTAGACATCTGACTAGGGGTCATTTTTTGTCTAACAGACGCAGTTACAAGGTCAAAAAAAACCCTTTGAATTTCGTCTTTATTCAATTTATCACAATTATGGACAACGGCAACTTGTGCGCAACCTTGTACATCAATAGTAAAACCAATATTAATATCTTCATAACAATATTTCTTATTATCATGAAAAAAACCATTTAAATTCTTAACAGTTTTCAACTCATTCGCACAAATTTTCGCTACAACAGGAAATACATTATCAAAATATAAATTATTCTCTTTTGAAAAAATATCTATATTAAAATTTTCAATAATAATAGAACAAGTACAAGGTAATGTTTGTGTTTGAGCTAATCTTAAGCTTTCTATCTCAGAAGACTTGCTTTTTGATAATGTTGCTTGTTGGAATTTTCCAAGAAAATCCTGGTTAATAGATGAGCCTTTCTTGCCGACGTTATCCTCAAGATATGTATTAATTTCTTCAACTGAAGTTATCTTAAGTCTTTCGAGAGTTTGAAGATCTATATTTGCAGACTTTGCAATTTTTAAAGCTTTGGCAGATATAGTCTTTTGCTTAATTTCTTGGGAATCAAACCTACCTTCCAAGTCAGACGTTTTGGCCTTAATCTCATCAATACTTTCGCCAATCACCACTAAAACATCACCAACTTTGATTATTTCATTGAGTTTAGCTATATTTTTAATATATCCATCAGACTCAACCAAGATTTCAACAGCAGTTTTACTTGTCTCAATCTCAACTACAACCTCCCCAGCTTCAACCCACGAATAGTCGTCAAAGAATAGCTTAATTACCTCACCTTCGGTATCACTAACCCCTTGCTGCTCATATAAAATTTCACTAATCATAATAAAAATAACTCCTTCATCGAGACATAAATATCTTCATTAGAAACATAGTGTTTCTCTTCTAGAAGCTTTGATGACGGAATTATATCGTCTAAAGTATTTATCTGAATACTTTGGAATTCTAGATCTAATCGGCTTAGCTGAGCAATAATTTCAGAACCTAAAGTGCTAAAAGCATTGTCATCTTCAATAACTAAAAGTTTTTTTGTTTTTTTAATACTTTCTGCAATTGGATTAATATTCAGGGGATAAATCATAGTAGGAACAATCATTTCAACTACAATCTCATCTACTTCGGTAATATTATTGATCACATTTTCTGTGTCGCAGACGAGTCCACCCCAACAAACAACTGTGATATCTGCATCCTTATGAGGTATCGAGTATTTTAAATCGTATATTGCTGAGTTATTTTTGTGGTATCTATAGTTACTTTTTGAATTAATGGGCGTGTCTTTTCTTGTGTAATCCAATTTGTTTTCGATTATTAGAGTAGGCTTGTCAATCGATTTAAGGATTTTTTTGTAGATTTCTTTTGGCGCATGCCTTGGGTTAATAACTAAAACTTGAGTGTTTGGTATGCCTATAAAATGTTTTTCTATATTTTGGCTATGCGTTGGTCCATAACCCCTTCTACCTCCCATAGGAGTTCTGACAATCATTGGCACGTTAAATCTATCACCGTACATCTTTTTAAACTTTGCGGCATGATTTAACCATTGGTCAAAGACTAGCCCCATAAAATCACCAAACATTATTTCACTTATTGGTACTTTTCCACCCAAAGAAAGTCCATTTCCAAATCCGACTATTGCTTGCTCGCTATCGGGCATATTAAAGACCCTGCCCGCGAAAATTTTACTTAAATCTCTTGATATCTTAAAAGCCCCTCCATATGGATATTCAATATCCTCTCCGATAAAAAATATTTTCTCATTGGCTTCCATGCTTTCGAGAAGTGACTCATAGATTAAATCATTCACTCGCTTATTTGATGCAGATTCAGTATCTGTCCAAATTGACCCAGAGCTACTTTCAGACATTGAATGAAAAACCTTTGGGTTATTTGTTACACTTATATGGTTCGCTAAAAAACTATCAATTCTTTTCCGAGCCTCGTTTTTATAAGAATTGTATAAATCATTGTCGTTTTCTTTAAAAACATTTAGTGGGTCAATATTAATGTAGCTGTTAATTTCATGATCATCTCTATTGTCATCACCTTTGGAATGAGCTTTCAATCTATAGCACTCTACTTCAATAAAGATTGGCCGCCGTTTAACTCGAACATCATTGAATGCGCAACAAACATCATTAATTAAATTATCTATATCCCAAATACTCACCTTTTTATAGTCAATGCCAAAACCTTCAACTCTAGATTGCATATTTCCAAAAAATGTTTGCTTTTTAGAGGTGCTTTGTGAATAATTATTATTTTCATTAATAATAATAATTGGCAGGTTAAACTTAGCGATTAAATTTAACGATTCATAAAAAACACCCTCTCCAGTTGCCCCATCACCTATGAAAAAACACGTAATGTTACTGGAGTTGAGCATTGTGTGTGCATAACCTGCGGCAACGGGCGTCATTCCTCCCAAAATGCCGTTACTAAAAAATCCTTTTTCATGGTACAGATGTTGACTACCCCCAACACCAGAGACGGCCCCCAGACTTGAACCCATAACTTCTAGGAGAAGACCTTCTACATCATCAGTCCTACCAATATAATGGCCGTGACAGCGGTGATTACTGAACACTACATCACCCTGTGTCAGAACCTCTGGAAGCAACGCTCCTATATACTCTTGGCCAATACAGGTGTGAACCGTACCATTAAGCTTGCCCTTTGAAAATAAATCTAAGAGAGCTTCCTCAGTTTCCCTAATTAGGATTGCTTTTTGAAACATTTTATTAGTATTAGATTTAGCTTGAGTATTCGTCGACATAATTTACCGGATCTGATTAATGGCTTTCATACTTAGCTTCACGAGACTAAGGTTTGACGTTTGGGTCTTCATACAACAGGAATCACGCAGAATTATACACGACATAGCTAGAAAGGAAACCGGTAATCCCCTCAATAAATAACGGAGGTCAAAAGTAGAATTTTCTCGTAAACTTTACGAAGGAGATCTACATGAAAAAATCACGTTATTCTGATAGTCAAATACTGGCTATCCTCAAGCAAGCTCAAAGTAGTACGCCCATTCCAGAACTCTGCAGAGAACATGGAATGAGCGGTGCTTCCTTTTACAAATGACGAGCAAAGTATGTCGGTATAGATGCGTGATTAATGGCCGGAATGAAAAGAATTAGAAGACGAAATTTGACGCCTCAAAAAAATGTATGCCGAGGAGCGGTTAAAGTCTGAAATCATTCAGGAGGCCGTGGCAAAAAAGTGGTGAAGCCATCTCAGAGAAAAGCGATGGCTCTGGCAGCCTTATTAAACAAGGCCGTAAGCATACGATTAGCTTGCCAAGCGTTTGGCGTAAGCCAGACCTGCTATCGCTGTCAGGCAAAACTCTTTAGTGACAATGGCCTCATAGCTGATTGGCTGGTTGGGTTGACGCATAATCAGCGTAACTGGAGCTTTGGTCTGTGCTACCTTTACTTACGTAACGTCAAAGGGTTCAAGTGGAACCATAAACGCGTGTATCGTATTTATCGTGAGCTTGAACTGAACTTACGTATAAAACCTAAGAAACGCCTTGTAAGGGAAAAGCCAGAACCCTTATCAATACCAACATCAATTAATCAATGTTGGTCGATGAATTTTATGCATGACCAGTTCGCTGATAGCCCAAGCTACAGGCTATTTAACGTGATTGACAACTTTAACAGGGAAGGCCCGGCCATTGAAGTGGACTTTTTTTACCTGCTAGCCGGGTTATAAGAGTTCTAGACCAGGTTATAGAATGGCGTGGGAAGCCTAACCGAATTCGTTGTGACAATTGGCCCGAATATATCAGCAATCTGCTGGCTGACTGGGCCAAGAACCATGACATAGAGTTGGTGTTTATACAGCCAGGTAACCCTCAACAAAACGCGTACGTTGAGCGTTAAAATCGGACTGTGAGGTATGATTGGTTAAATCATACCTGTTCGAAAGCATTGAAGATGTCCAAAATCATGCAACTCAATGGCTTTGGATCTACAATAACGAGCGTCCACATATGGCGTTAAATGGCATTACACCAATGATGAAGTTGGCCGCTGCCTAAATCTCTACTTTTAACCTAGGTTATTAATGGTGGATTACCAACCGATCTCCTCAAAATTTTGAAGTTACAGTTGTCAAATAACCCACTGAGTTTAGTTCCAGCTCTTTTACTACGTGGGGATTACGGTCAGTTTATACAAAAATCATTATTAAATAAAATAAAATCTATTCAGGAATACCAAAAAACTGAAGTATCGTATTATGAATCTCTGATACATGACTACCCTGTGGTGGGGCCCATTCAACTATGCCTTTTGAGTAATAAGCAAAACCTTTACTCTGGTGCTCGCCATTTTTTATCGCAACAAATGTAACCAAGTCTTTAAGATTTATATCTTTCCCATCAACCGTTATTAACGTTTTATTTGTAATTTCAGATGGATAAGTCAAGACCACAAAAATGTCTTTGCCTCTGTTATCTATCTCTTCAAATAATTTAATTTGGTTATTTACTAAAATAGCCGATAGCGTTTCCTGAACTTTTAATGCCTTTTCTTTAGATGAACATGATATTAAAAAGTCCCTAGTCATTCTTGGAACTACACTTATAAAGTCAATCCCTAACGCACTTAAAAATTTATTGTGATCTTTCAAGCGATAGTAAAACAATAAATGCTTGTATGGTTTTTGAGATAAGCCAGTTGCTATGATTATTTCAGTGCCAGGAACACTAAGCAAGCTAAGCAACATCTCATCATAAACCTCTAGCATCTCTAAAACGGGATCTTCATGCTGATTTATATACCAACTAGGGTTCTTAAATGCCCCAGAATTAGCATGTGGAGAATTAAAAAGATAATGGTGTTGAATATGAGCGCCTGCATTTAAAAATAGTGTAGAAAAGTTAGATTTTTTGCTTTTAAGGAATTTTTTATGTATTTCATATAAAAGAATGTCCAAAAATAGAGCCTTACGCCAAGACCTTCCAAATACTCCCAATGCATATTTCGTCATTGAAAAATATCGAATTGGACTCACAAGTGTAAGAAAGGCCAATATAAGACTACCTAATGTAGACAAGGTCAATTTTGACTGAGAATTATCATTTACTGCTTGCGAAATGGCTGCCGTGATGTTTTTACTAAAAAATGTACCGTCGCTGTCAGTCTTTGTCCAGGGGTCTGGGATAAAATAGGCTGGCTTCTTAAGATTGTTACTCGCATTCATTGGACTAATAGCACCAACATCAAAGCCAAACCTTTCTAATTTTTCGAAAATTTGTTCGTCTTTAGAAAAAACAATGTCTCCAAGCCTGAAGATTTTGTGCTCCATAAAGGATTTACCTAGATGCACTGATGGCCACTGTATCCATGGTTCAAGATGAGTATATTGCGTTTCAGACTCTGTGAGCCGAAAATTTTCACTGCCAATGATTTTTTCAAATGCCGGCAGTGCTGCCCCAGTCTTAATATAACTAGCAGCGAAATCAAAATTAATTTCATTGAGTTCTATTAATATAAGTTTTTTCTCAACCATGAATGAAACCTAATCTATAAAGGCTGTTAAAGCCCACAAGTATAGTAAAAAAATAATTGATACTAAGCCAAGTTACTAGCAACTGAATCGCCCACAAAGTTGGCCATTCCTATTAATAATATATTCTTAATTTCTTGAGTTTTAAATATACTTAGTTTTTAATTTTGACTCTAACATTATCAGTACTAAGCAACCCATACAAAAGAATAATCAGTTGACTTACAAGAGTTTTCCTATCAAAATTATTTGAGTAATATGTAATGGCACAGTTACCCATTCCTTGGAGATCTTTGGGGTTTTTCAAGCTCATCTTCAATACAGATTTTGCCAATCCCTTGTAGTCTCCAGCAGAAACACTATAACCAGCGCCACTCTCAGAGATAACTTCTGCTGCAGCGCCGTTTAATGCGCCAATTATCGGTCTACCACAAGCTAAATATGACTGTAGTTTTCCTGGGATTGTTGTCGCAATGACAGGATCATCGTTTAATGTGACGAGCATCGCATCAGCAAGAGAAAAGTATCTTGGCATAGTCTCCATAGGCCGACTACCTAGAATATGCACATGATGTAGTTGCCTTTTCTCAACTTCTGCATCCAGCCAGAGGCGTTTGTGTCCATCACCCAAAAACACCCAATGAATATCTCTATCTTTTAAAAGCTCTGCAGCTTCTATTATTGTATCAAGAGCTTGGGCCGTTCCTAAATTTCCTGCAAACATGACTACAAAGCCAGTACTTGGAACTTCAGTTCTCTCCTTAGCTGCGGGGTCTAATACAATGGGCCTGTAAAGTACTTCAGCCCAGTTAGGGAAATATCTAACCTTCCAACGCTCTGCACCCACTTTCACTGCAGGTTCGATAAAGCCTTTAGACTGCAGGAGTATCAAGTCACAGGCGCGGTATATTTTTTTTACCCCATACCCAACGATAGATAATAATTTCTGAGATTTAATGGCACCTGTAGCTGAAAGCGCTTCCGGCCATAAGTCTTGCACCCAAAAACACATAGGAGCATTCTTTACATAACTCATTAGAATTGCTGGGATAGCTACTGTTACTGGAGAGTTTCCATATGTAAAAACGACATCAAATTTTTTCTTCCTCAACAACCACGGACCAAAAAGACACCCTGAAAACGCAAATGACAAAAAATTAAGTAACAAGTGCCAAGATTTACTTTCACGCCTTGCAAAAAGGGGAACTCGAAAAATGGGAACATTCTCCATCATATCTCGTTTATTCTTCCACCAACTGAAGCCCTCATAAACTTTCCCTCTAGGGTAATTAGGCATGCCAGTAAGCACTGTAACCTTATGCCCATTTTCCATAAGAGCTAAAGCCAAGTCATTTATACGGAAATTTTCAGGCCAAAAATACTGGCTAACGATCAAAATATGCATACCACAATAAAACCAAAGTCTATTTAAAAAATCTTAGTGCAACGCCCGTGAAAATACTACTTACTAAAATCATATTGGGAGTAAAGAGCACCATGACTTTTAATTTCAGCCACCATCTCTCTAATCATCACTTCATAACTAGGCACAGCATAGTTAAAATCCTTTCGAGTATCTAAAAAGGACTTATTGGTCACTCTCCCACCAAATCTTTCGATTACTATTTTTTTGTTTGTATACTTTTTAAAAAGCATCAAAAGTTCATATTTATTGATTGGTACACCATTTGTAATGTGATAAAGTCCCTGAACATCACTGTCGATAGCCCACTCTACTGCTTTTGCTAGTTCCAAAGTTGTAACCCCAGACCAAAACGAATTAGTAAACCCTTTTATTTTTTCTTCTTGGAACATAAACCAATGGAACAATTCTTCACCATCTTTAATTTCAGGACCAACAACAGAAGTTCTCAGTGTCACATGAGGCAATTCAGTCACTTCACCTAAAGATTTCGTTCTCCCATAAGTGTCTTCTGCATCTTTAATATCATATTCAGTGTATGAGCCTCTTCTTCCAGAAAAAACACAGTCAGTTGAAATATGTACTAGCTTTGCAGAAAGAGCATTTGAAATACTCTTCAATCGTTGCGGCATATAGGCGTTGAGAAAAATTGCATTTTCAGGATCACAGTTTGCTTCACCAATTAAAACCCCCATACAATTAACGATAACAGCTGGATTTATATCTATTAAAGTTTTTTCGAGCTTATACTCATCTCTTACTCCCAGCAATACCGTGTCCTCAGAAATTTTTCTCTGATGCGCGAAACTAAACACTGAAAAGTTCTTATTCGCCTTTAATCGCAAATAAACTTGGTGCCCGATTAGACCAGTGGCTCCAAGTATAATGACCTTTATCATAATAGTGGTTTATGCCAAACTGTTCTATTAACATAATCAATATATGAAACTATAATTCTTAGTACCTTTTTTGAAACGTTATCTGTCTCGTAATCTCCAACTGGTTTGATTACCCTGTCAGTTTGAGCGTTATGACTAGTGGCTATTTCTACCGAGTCAAGTACTCTAGTTTTACTTAAGCCGGACATAATAACAGTAGTTTCATCCATTCCTTCAGGCCTTTCATGTGCTTGACGAATTGTTACAGCTGGTAAATTAAGAATCGAACTTTCCTCAGCAATGGTCCCACTATCTGAAATAACGCAAAACGCGTTCATTTGAAGCTTATTGTAATCATGAAAACCATAAGGTTTTGAGAATCTAATTAGCGGATTTTTGCTCTGGTAACCTATCTGGTCCAGCTTTTTTCTTGTTCTTGGGTGAGCCGAAATAATTAAAGGCATTTTATATTTAACTGCTAAAGCATCAATGGAATCTAACAAATCATTAAAATTGGAGTGAGAATCAACATTTTCTTCTCGGTGAATACTCATAACTATGTATTGTTTTGCTCGGAGTCCCTCTCTATTTAATATGTCACTAGAATTAATCTTTTCCATATTATTATTAAGCACTTCTGTCATGGGCGACCCAGTCTTAATTACTGTCTCAGGCTTTATTCCCTCAGCAATCAAATAACCCCGAGCCTGCTCAGACAGAGGTAAATTAATATCACTTAAATGGTCAACTATTTTTCTATTTATTTCCTCTGGTACTCTCTGGTCAAAACACCGGTTGCCCGCTTCCATATGAAAAATTGGGATTTTTCGCTTCTTAGCAGAAATAACACTTAAGCAACTATTCGTATCGCCATAGATCAATAGCGCATCAGGTTTAAGTTCTTCAAACACCGCATCTGATTTGGCAATAATATCACCGATAGTTTCTGAGGGTGTTCCTTTCACTGCTTCTAGAAAAATATCAGGTTTTCTTAAGTTTAACTCTTCAAAAAACACTTCGTTAAGTTCGTAATCATAGTTCTGCCCTGTATGGACTATGACATGGTTAACATGCCGGTCTAACTCTTTCATTACTTCGCTAAGCTTAATTATCTCCGGCCTAGTACCTACTATTGTCATAACTTTGATTTTATCCATAGGATCCAAATTCCTTTAAGTCATCTTGAATTTCTCGCAGCCCAAGAAGCATATTTATTAATTCTTCTTCATTTAATCTATGGGTATTATGAGAATGATATTCATCCGCCTGAGCAATTATTTCATCACCGTCCTCAAAAAATTTATTATAGTTAAGGTCTCGATTATCAGCTGGTATTCTAAAATATTCTCCAAGATCAATAGCTTTAACCTTTTCTTCCTTAGTGAGAAGTGTTTCATAAAGTTTCTCTCCGTGTCTTGTGCCAATCACTTTAATTTCATATTTGGGTTTTTTGAGAATTTTAGTAAGTGTATTAGCAAGTAAACGTACTGTTGCACTTGGTGCTTTTTGAACAAATATATCCCCACTCTTACCATTATTAAAAGCGAATAAAACCAAATCTACCGCTTGATCAAGGCTCATCATAAACCTTGTCATATTTGGATCCGTAATCGTAATAGGTATCCCGGTCCTTATTTGGTTAATAAAAAGTGGAATTACAGATCCACGACTCGCCATCACATTTCCGTATCGAGTACAAGCAATCATTGTTCCAGCTTGATTCCGACCTTTTGCAACAACCACTCTCTCCATCATAGCCTTACTCACTCCCATCGCGTTAATAGGGTAAACAGCTTTATCTGTGCTTAGGGCAATTACCTTTTTAACTCCCGCTTTTATTGCTGCATTCAGCAAATTTTCAGTACCAACCACATTTGTTTTTACGGCTTGCATTGGATAAAACTCACAAGAAGGAACTTGCTTTAGAGCAGCGGCGTGAAAGACATAGTCGACACCATGCATCGCATCATCAAGCGAGTTAGTATCCCTTACATCTCCAATATGAAATTTTAGTTTTTTATTATTATAAACCTTTCTCATATTATCCTGTTTCAACTCATCTCTGGAAAAAACTCGAATTTCTTTAATATTTGTAGTCAGAAACCTTCTTAAAATAGCATTACCAAATGATCCCGTGCCCCCAGAAATTAAAAGCGTCTTATCTTTAAACATTGAGTCCCCCATGAAACCCTTTACTAATTATTAAGTTCACCCATTTGTAAAAATATTATTACCCGTTCCATACTTTCTTCAAGGTCTGAATATAACCACAGAAGTTAAAAATTACTTTTTGATAACCCATATTTAATTATCAGGATAACGTAAAGATATCAACGATGTATCCACCGTAACCCTCAAAAAAACCCTTATTTTAATCTACATTCATTCTTAACAACATTAACTTTAATGCCAATCATAAAAAAATTTCTGTTCTAAACCCTCGTCTTTTATCCGCTGCTTTAGTTTGACTGTCGAAGCTTTTAAAGCTTCAAATTTCCGCTCATGAGTTTCAAGATAAACCATTTGCACATTTTCTAAGGCTCCCGCATCAAGTAAGTGATTAATTAACTCAACTTCATAACCTTCTATGTCAATTTTAATGAGCTCTATTGGCCGATCTAATTCAACTATAAATCTTGCAAAGTCGATTTCAGAAACTTCTTCATAATTATCTGATGACACGTTCGGTTTTTCAACCTTCAAACTACTGGCCTGAGTATAATCTTCATCACTATCAGCGGAGTCTTTGTGTAAGTAAAGTTTAGCAACCTTTGATTTTGTTCCCGCTGCTACACCTAATACTTCAACATTTTGGTAGCGCGAGGCAACTAGATATAGTTCCTTTAAAGCTTTACTGTTCGGTTCAAAAGCTATCACTTTAGCTTTGGTATTTGCCAAACATTCTGTCACCAAACCCATATTAGCACCCACATCAATAACTAAATCAGTAGGCTTTAACCTACGGATATGACTTGTAAATTTAACAGGCAGCACAGATCTCTGAAAATTCCACGATCGGAGTTTTCTAAGAAGTGGTGGACTTATTATTGAGAGTATAAATTTGAGTAAGTTTTTCATTCCATTTTCCCATTTACTGATAATCAATTTTTTATATGTCCGCTATAAAACTACATCATTTAACAATTTTTTTACTTTTTATTGAATTCATAATCAATGACACTGCAAACCTCATTTAGCCAAGCATGTTACAGCAAAGAGACTACTCTACTCCTTTGTTGAAATATTGTGTTTTATTAAAGGAATTGAACTGTCGAGTTACCATCAGCTAAAGTCTTCAAAGATTTCCCCAACGTAAGGAAACCTAGTCTTTAAATCCTTTAGATTTCTATTTGTTTTCCAAAATTTCAAGCTACATTTTGATCAATAATAGCTATATATTCGACGTTATTGGAATATCACCTTTGTGTAGCAATCTTAATGCATTGACCACCCGTTTTGCCCTAGGCAGCGAGCACCCTTGATTTAAGCCATGCTCATGGAAGGCAATCGCCGATGGTTCATAAACAATTTTAAACCCCTTAGCGCATGCATCGTATGCCCACATCCTGTCTTCGATACCATTAGTTTCTTCTGAGAACGGATTATTCATCCAATAAGACATATTAACTAAGGAAAAAGCGTTGTGAAAAAATGGAAATTGCTCATAAACTAATCGCTCTCTCCCAAATACTGTTAACAGATCTCTAATGTCTAAGTCAGAACTATTACTAGTAGGTATTTGGCGCCCAAAAGCGCCCACAACCGACGGAAATTCTAATGATTTCATTAGCTTTTCAATTGCAAAATTATCATAAAGAACACAGTGAGCAGACAATAATAATGCTGAGTCACTAGAAACCGCTTGAAGTCCTATATTCAGGGCACGGCTGTAATTAAATTTATCATTACCATAATCAATGATGTGGCAGCCCTGCGCACTTGCATACTCTCTGGAACCATCACTTGATGAGTCGTCAATAACTATGACTTTTCGAGGCTTTAAAGATTGACTGTTAATTGAATCAATCACTCTTGGAAGCCACTCTATTTCGTCCTTGCACCTAATTACAACATCAACAGTATCCATGTCAGTCCTTATTCAAATTAATGATCAAAAATTCAAAACTAAAAATCATTACGAAATGTCTTTTTTTAGCTTATACATTATTTAGAATTTCAACAATTCTATCGGCTATGGCAAACGAGCCTGTAAATCCAGGAGATATCGCATTTAACACATGATAAGTATTGTGATTTCTTCCATCAGAAAATCCATCTCTAACATCTGTAATTTTTTATTATAAAGCTGAGGCCTAATTTCAACTTTGGAAGATTTATGAAGACTTCCGCTCTTAATATTTGGCATTAAGCTCTTCACTGCTAGATGAAAATTTCTGTGCCACAATAGCATCAATTCTTTATATGGGTGAGTTCTAAATTCTTTACCTAAAGTATACTTTTCAATAGTAGCTCTCAATACAGTCTTAATATCTTGATAATTTATATCACCTAATCCTCGATAGTTCTCTCTCCCTAGGGCCAGGATAGCTGGTAGACTATAATAGATATACCTATCAATCGTTATAACAGAGTGAATCCCTAAAAAAGGTAACGTTAAATCTGGCACAGGATATACTAAACGATTTGGCGTGACTGGTGAACTTGTGTCTTATTTATGATCACGGCCTTTGAATGGAATTAATGTATATTCTTTGCCAACGTCGAATATATGGGCAACCCTGTCAGCATATTGCCCAGATGCATTTATGAGAGCCTTGTAGTTATATTTAATTTTTCGATGTTACCGTATTACTTTCTGGATCTGCCGAAACAACTTCTACATCATTATCAATAATGAGGTTATTACTTTTTAGTTTTGTAATTAGAGAATTAACATTGGATCAACATCAGACGTCTCAGGCAAAAATAATGCTCTACCTGAGTTACTCCGAACATCACTATCTAATTTAACTAGTTCAGATTTATCAATAACTTTAGCTTTTCCAACGTTGACTCTTGAGCGATCGAACAAGAGCTCTATATTTTTGTCATCTTCAGCTTGTATTAGGGCAATTAATTTCCCTATTTCATTTAACGGTAGGCTATTTTTTGACAATATTCCTTGATCATACACAATCCTTTAGCGCACATTTTTGCCTTCAAAGTTCCTTCTTTGTAATAGATTCCTGAATGCAAAACACTACTGTTGCGGTCACTCCATGAAATCTAGAATAGCTCTCTTTCTCCAAGACAAGTATCGTACTACTTTTATTATTATCACCGAGATTTTGTGAAATTGTGAGTCCAACTATGCCGCCTCCTATAATTAAATAATCCCACATACAAAATACTGCTATATTAAGTATTTGTGTGCTACATCATCATATTGTACTTTTTGAGCAGTCTTACCCAAAGCATTACCGCGGAGAATTGCATCTGCAATGAACAGATCCTCATCTGTTTTTATTATAAATCCAGCTAATTTTCCAGAGTCTTTAGTACCAAAATTTCCACAGAATAGTCCAAACCCTTTTTCTTTAAATTCCTTCGCGAATTCTTTTGACTTCCACATCATAAGAGAATAAGAGAAAATCTCGATGGGCTCTATATCTTGGGTCTGAGAAAAGCTTTCATTAATTTTGAAATTCACAGGCTCACCAAGGTACATACTATGAACCTGCTTCTTTTCTGTTGAGATCAATGAATCATAATTATTAGCTATAAAATAATTAACGACCTCATCTATATCCTTAGCATTTTGCAACGGAGCAATCGGGTTTACCCAAACGACTATATCTGCCTCAGGATACTTTACTATAAAATCAAAAACTACAGAATCACTCTTCGCTACAGATGAGGCCAGATCTGGAGGTCGAAGATAAAAATCTACTCCATGCCTATCTGCGATATCTTTAAACACACTATGATCAGAGTTCACTACTACTTTTTTAAAAATATTTGATTCTAAGGCAGCATCAATCGAATAACTAATCATTGGCTTTGAGTTTATCAAGGCCATATTTTTTAGCTTTAGCCTAGTGCTTCCAAACCTAGCAGGTATCATCGCATAGATGTTTAGTTTCCTATTCATACTCTACCTCAACCCATAAATTGTCACCATTTAAACTAATGTTAGCCGCTTCAAGAACTGCTGTACTCAATACACCTTCTGAAAAGGTGGGTCTCGAACTTTCCAAGTCTTTTAATGTTAAAGAACAATCCCCTAAAGCTTTTACATCTTGTAAAAAGCTTACAATGCTATCGATACCATAGCCTTCCCAAGTTTTTTTATCACTTCCACTCCCAAAACTTCTACAAAAATAAGGATTAGGATGGAGTATTCCACTCTCATCTAAATTTATTTCAATACCCCGATCTTTTTGATTTGCTTCTATCCTCCCATTAGTTCCAACAATTCTAATCTGTTGGTTTGACATAGCTGACGATGTTTCAGGATCAATCCAGTTCAACAACAATGTCTGGGTGAATTTACTTTTATTTTTAGATTCCCACTGAATTATACATTGTACCGCATCATAGGAATCATAGCCCTTAGAGGATAACCAGTTTTTTTGACCAATTGCCATCACTTTCAAAGGCTTCGCGCCTGATATAAACCGCATAATATCGATATAGTGGACGCCCAAGTAATTTAATACATTTGAATCACTGACCCACTCTTTGAACACTTCTGTAGGAATAGACTTTCTCTGACTATACTCAACCCAGCTATAAAGAGGATCACCAATATCATGATTTCCCACCACATCCCTCAAGATCAAATTTGATTTGTCCCATCTTTTATGAAATTCAACAGCTCCATAAAGCTGTTTTTTGCGCGCTATCGTAGCTAGATCAATTGCATCTTTTGTAAGGAGAGTTAGCGGCTTTACTACCAAACAGTGAAGTCCCGCCTCAAGACAGTCTTTAGTAATTTTATAATGCAGGTGGTCGGGCACCACAATAATCGCACAGGCAATAGATTTAGTTTTTTTAATAACGTCTAGGTAAGCATTTTTATTTGACAATTGGTTTTTTGGAAAAAAATCAACATTCACATCTTGGTCAAGAGTTTTGGAAAGCTCATTCACTTTCTCTTTTGCGGCCTTACTATGGTCACTATTAGTGCCTACTATACTTATTTTTGAATTAACTGTTTTTTCACAAAATTTGAATACCGCAGGAAGCACAGTCCCGAATTCCTCAGTTCCTCGACCCGTCGCATACATCCCATTTCCAATGATTATAATTTCCACATTGTCTCCAAGGTCATCACAAGTATTGCTTGCCTTTTATAGTTTTTGTATAACTATTAATCTTCTATCCATGAGCTTATGTAAAAATTCTGACATGTAAAGGAGGCTTAATATATCCCATAATTTAACAATCCATATGCTCGAGACTTAATTACTCTATATCTTGACCCACAATATAAGCAAACTATTTGCTCTTTGCTGTATCAATTACATAACGAATATAATAACGTCGTTTAATGATAGATGGACCTTAAACAATAATTAAAATCCCATTAGCTATCCAATGGCTCTTTAATTGTTGACAAGGACCAAATTTTTTCCGTTAAAAACCAATAGCCAGTTTGAGTTGCCTAACTGGAACCCTGAAATATTCTTAAGAGGCGAGTTTAACTGAGTCTTAATGTTACATCATATTTGGCTGCTAAGTTTTTAAATAGTTCAACAGTTGAAGCATCCAAAGGAATACCGTTTTGTAGTCTAACCTTAGATTCCAAAATCTCTTTGTCGCCTGGGAGCATCACACTCTCATTATTTTTCGATGGCTCATCACGGAGATCGTCTGTAAAATTTTGCATTGTTTTTAGAAACTGATTCTCATTGATAGCCCCATCCACACGCATAACCATGTAGAACTGTCCAAGTTTCCTAGGTTTTTCGATTGGAGTTCCATACATTGACGGAATATTCCGCCCAAAGTCCATTCCTGAATAGATGCCACAAAGCACCTCAATCATTGATGCTAGGCCAAACCCTTTGTGGGCACCCGATGGGAATAGAGAGGCGGCTTCTTTCGCATTTATAGTATGTTGCCCATCAGAATCGTAGGCAATACCTTCTGGCAAATCTATATCTAAATTTCTGTGGACTAAAACACGATTCCAAGGAGCTATGCTTGTTGCCATATCTAAACAGTAAGGCTCACTTTCTAATCTAGGGCACGCAAAGCATATTGGATTTGTTCCAAAATATGGTCTTACCCCGTTATGTGACATGATAAGAGAATCAGCATGTGTAAAACCAAACGCCATAAATCCTCTTCGCGCTGCTTTTAAAGCCATACTGGCCATGGCTCCTGGATGACTTGAGTCTGACACTGAAACTATTCCAGTCCCAAATTTTTCAGCCATACCGATACAATAGTCAATGGCCTTCATGCCTGCCGCATGACCAAATGCATCATCTGCATTTAGGTGCCCTATTGTGGGAAGGTTCTGTTGAAATTTATAGTTTGGTTTTGGATTTTTTCTTCCATTGATTGCAGAATTTACATAGTGAGGTAGTAGTCGCACTCCATGAGAATCTACCCCTCTGAGAGAAGTTTCACACAGGCCAGTAGTAACGGCCTCTAATGATTGCTCATCTAATCCGACTTTAATCAGAATACCTTTTACAAACTCTGAAAGATCTTGATAACTTATTAGTTTACTCATTTTAGTCATTTTAATTTGAATTATTCGAATTTTGTTAACACATATCCTGTCTCAGTTAAGTCAATGTCTTAACTGTTCTGATATTTCTTAACCCAGAGACATCATAACCAAAGCCATTCAGTCGATTCTTTTAAATGAATCGTCTTTATTATGCTTAGGCCTAGAATATTCGGAAATTTTTCAGTGGTTTTTTAAAGACCACAATGTAAACCAGTATATTTGTCAACTGGATACTGGAGGCCGACCAATTGCAATTAATTTAGAAGAACCTTCACTGCATTATAGACAACATAGACGACCAAGTCTTCAGCCTCTGTGTCATAAAATTTTGTGCTACGTCTTTTTGAACCACTTCTTTAATCAGTGATTGATAATATTAGTTGGCATTAAAGACATATAAATAGGGACACTTGTTGCAGAAACCCTAACCTATTAAAAAATAAACCAAATTTACTATAGCTCTATTATGACTGTGTAGCTAATCATCGACCTTGTTCAATGTCCTCAAAAAAATATAGTAACACTTCTTCCTCTTAAATTATTTGATCTAAAAAATCATAGTACATTGCCCCAAAAATGGCTGCCGAATTACAATTTATTAACATGAAAATAGCTAATATTTGCCTGATTACGGTTATAAAAACATTCACCGACGTTATGGTTCAACCATAAAGACCACCGACGACACTTAGCCAAGATCGAATGAAATACTAAAAGCTAAGGACTTGTCAGTTATCCTGAGTAAAATTTGCTTCAAATTAACAATATAGTCCTTTGTACCAAACTGCAAAGTTTTCTACTCCCTGCTCAATGCTCATGCTTGGCTTGTATCCAAATTGCTCTACTAAGTCATCTACATCAGCGTATGTGTCCAACACATCTCCCGGTTGAAGCGGCAACAATTCCTTTTTTGCTCTTTTCCCCAACGAGGCCTCTAACGCTTTGATATACTCCATCAACTCAACTGGCCGATTGTTACCAATATTATACACTCTATATGGGGCAGTCGAAGTGGAAGGATCTGGGCTATCACCATCCCAACCTAGGTTGGGCGACGCTGGCCTATCTAATATTCTAACAATACCTTCTACAATATCATCGATATAAGTAAAATCTCTTCGATGCTTGCCATAGTTAAACACTTTGATAGGGTCATCATTCATAATGGCTCTTGTGAACTTTTGTAAAGCCATATCTGGCCTATCATAAGGGCCATATACAGTGAAAAACCTTAAGCCTGTAGTTGGCAAATTGTAAAGGTGCGAATATGCATGAGCCATCAACTCATTAGACTTTTTAGTCGCAGCATATAAACTTACAGGATGATTTACAGATGCGTGAACAGAGAATGGTTGTTTAGTATTGAGCCCGTAAGTTGAGCTTGACGACGCATACACAAAGTGCTTAACCATACTGGACCTGCAACCCTCTAGAACATTAGCAAACCCTACTATATTGCTATCAATGTAGGCTTGTGGATTATCGATGGAGTATCTTACGCCTGCCTGTGCTGCTAGATTAACAACATTATCAAAATTATAACGCTTAAAGAGATCTTCAATATCTTTACGATTTTCAAGGTTCATTCGAACATGGGTATAGTTTGGGTGATCCACGTGGCGTGCTAACCGTGCTTCTTTTAGCGCTGGGTCGTAATAGTCATTATGATTGTCGATTCCTACTAGTACATCACCTCTGTTCAATAACCTGATCGAAAGTGCCGATCCAATAAAGCCGGCTGAACCTGTTACTAACACCTTCATTTTAAATCCTTATTGGTCAATCTGAGTTAAACAAATCACGTGTATATACCTTACTCTTAACATCGTCTAATTCATGCGTCATTCTATTTGCCACTATAATATCACTGATGTTCTTGAAATCCTTTAATTTATCGATCACTTTCGAATGGAAAAACTCATTTTCACCCTGTTCTATCAGCACGGGTTCGTAGACCACAACCTCAATACCTTTAGCTTTAATACGTTTCATTATACCTTGAATTGACGATGCCCTGAAGTTATCGGACCCCGATTTCATAATAAGGCGGTAAACTCCTACAATCCTAGGGTTCTTTCGAATAATAGTATCTGCAATAAAATCTTTACGCATACTGTTTGCATCAACAATAGCGCTAATTAAAGCGTTCGGAACATTTTTATAATTTGCTTTAAGTTGTTTTGTATCTTTTGGTAAACAGTATCCCCCATATCCAAAAGAAGGGTTGTTATATCCTGAACCAATTCTTGGATCGAGGATCACACCTTCAATAATTTGTTTAGAATTTAGATTATGGGCTTCGGCGTATGAGTCTAGTTCGTTAAAGAATGACACCCGCATGGCAAGGTAAGTATTACTAAAGAGCTTAACTGCCTCTGCCTCGGTTGAGTTCGTGAACAAAACATCAATATCATCTTTTAGTGCAGCTTCCACTAAAAGATCAGCAAATCTCCTCGCCCTATCAGAAACCTCACCCACAATAATGCGAGATGGGAATAGATTATCATAAAGAGCTAAACCCTCTCTTAAGAATTCTGGAGAAAATATAATATTTCTCGAATTAAACTTATCTTTGATACTTTTTGTATAACCAACTGGAACAGTTGATTTGATGATAACAATCGCTTTGGGGTTTATCATGAGTACATCTTGAATGACCGTCTCAATCGTTTTTGTGTTAAAAGCATTAGTTAAAGCGTCATAATCAGTAGGCGTTGCAACGATTACAAACTTAGCATTCTTATAAGCTTGATATTGATCAAGTGTGGCAGTAAGGTTAAGTTGCCTGTTTTCTAAAAACTGTTTTATCTCGTTATCCATAATTGGAGATTTTTTATTATTCAGCATAGCTATTCTTTCTGGTATGACATCTAACGCAACGACTTCATTATTCTGTGCTAACAAAACTGCCAGCGATAGCCCAACATACCCAGTACCCACCACTGTAATTTTCATAAATTAGTTGTCTCTTAACAGTAATTAGTTTTAGTAAAATTTGCATTTTAAAAATTAGATTTATCACCTTTTCAGAAGAAAAATCTAAACATATTTATAAAGCACTTTTCAAAGGCAGAGGTTTTTTTGTTTTCTTTTCAATGAAATTGAGGCTAATTAGATTTAAAAATGAAAGCGTTATTCCAACAACAGCAAAGGAAATATAAGACCGATGGGACAATACAAGTCCAATTACAAAAAAACCACTTATTGCTAACCAGTACGAGTACGGATTACCTTTTAAATAATTTTTTACTATCAGAATGGGGCTAATCATGATGTATAATAAAATACTTGATCCCACCAAACCGAAGTCAATCACCCATCTGGATATATTAGCGTGGGTATTAACTGACTCCCCAACCCAATAACCACTCAACATATTCATAACCACAACATGTGAGTACCCACTACCAAAAAGAAAAGACCACAGATGACCATTTGCCAATCTTTCATAAAAATAGCTGAACGGCAGAATATTTGGCATCTGCCCAACAAATACTTTAGGTATCGACTGATAATTTCCAATAGCTATCGCCGTTATCAAATTATCCAGTTCCAAAATGTAAATACCGATACGATATGATGTAATTGTAAAAACATAAAGTAATATCATCACAACTAGAATCAACAAAAGTCGTCGCAGCAGACCTCGAACCAAGAACAAAAAAACAAACCCCCCACTTAAAGCAAATCCAAGTGCCATCGATAAAGACTGTGTCATTATTAGTAAAAAACAATAAAAGTAAATGGATTTGAAAATTTTCCTTATAGGAATTTCTCTTACATACCCAAGTAAAAACTCTAGATAAATAGCAAACCCAAGCACTACAGCAGCGTCTCTGGGTTCACCAAATAACCCATGAAAACGTGGACCAACATCTCTTTGGTCCAACAAACTTCTGGGGATAAGATCGTAGTCAAAAAAAACTCTAATACATAAATCAATGAAACCTAAAACTATAGCAAACAAAAAAACAAACTTTAAATTAATGAGGAAGATGATTAAATGGTTAATATTTTTAATAAGCAAAACTGGGAAAATAATAAAAAAAATTACTTGGTACAAATATAAAGAAAACGCTTTAAAAAACAAAAATAAATAAAAGCCAGTTTTATCAAATATAGTTTGAATTATTGAAATAAATAAATACATAAATATAAAATAGAAAATATAGAAGATATATTTCTTCACTATTTTATTTAATTCTATTTTAAGAAATATCTTATAAATAACAAATGGGAGAATAAATATCTGTATTAATCGACTAGGGTGAATAGACACACCGAAATAATGTATATTTAAAAAAAGATAGCTTTCTAAACCAACTAATATAGCGAACCAAAATAAAATTAATTTTACATCTCCCTTTAACATATGAAAAAACACCTCCATTTAATATGTTATTAATTAAAAATATTTATAATTAATTTAATACATAATTTTTTTATAAATTTTTTTTAGTATATTTTTTAATTAATATTTCGAAATATATTAATTTAAATAAAAATAATTTTATTTTTTTAATACTTTATTTCCAAAAATAATTAGTATATTTATTAATATTTTAGGTTCATCAATTCTTTCCAAAAAACCTCTCCACCTCCAATATCAAGGAAAGCATTTTTTTTACCAGAAAACCTTTGTAACGCCCGAAGGATAGAGATATTTGAGCAAGGATCAAAAGTTTCTTCAGGACTGCACACGTCTCTGACAAAATCTAGTTCAGATGCAATTATAGGTAAATTAAGTCCTCTAGCTTCAAGCAGTGGCAATCCAAAGGACTCTATTGTGGACGGAAAAACTAAAGCCACACTCCTTTTTAGAATCGTTTGCACTTTTTCATGGCTAATATGACCTAAAGGAACAACATTTTCCAGACTGACTTCCCAATTACAGGTTTCAGATACTAAGGAATCTAAATCACTTTGGGTCACCGTCAAATAAAGGACTAGAGAAGGGTCACTTTTAACAAACTCAGACCATGCCTTTAAAAGATTAAGGTGATTTTTATGAGGTTGAAAAAGTGATGGATAAAAATAAATATTCTTTTTATGTAGTGATAAATCTAATGGATTTTCACTAAATTTGGTAGAACTTTTACTTATAAAAGGCATCACAGATACTGTTGGTTTCGGTAGGTTGTGGCGCAATGAAAATTCAATGACTGCAGACTTCATAGTTTCAGTCTGAACAAAGAATAAATCTATCGATTTCCAACGCTTTTTTAGGATAATCCTTTCAATCTTCAGTCTGATCCGCGTTTTGTAAGAATATAGTTTTAGTGAACCGGTAGAAACAAGTAAGGCATTTTGCAAATACAACAACTGTTTACCACGAGTAGGAAGTATTGTAGGTGCACCATGAAAGCTCAAGATCATCGTTTCTTCATTTGAAGCAACATATAATCCAAACTCAGCTTTTATACGTCCCCACAAACCCTTCTTAAATTGGCTCACACTTGAGCCTAGCTCAAGATCAACAGTGACTTCTAAAAACCATTTTGACACTAGTTTCGGAGGTTGGTGTCGAATTAATTCTTTTAAAAGCACTAAGCCGCCACCACAATGGACATTGGGAGCGAATACAAAAAATTTCATAAATTATAACCATTTGAATATTAAGTTCGCTTCAGCACATCAACAAACTGTACTAGCACATCAAAAAATCTACCTTAAAAAATGTCAATTAGCCATCTAAAAGCTTTTGGAATATATAAGAATGTTCCTGCTAACTCATAATTTTCACCGTTAACCCCATTCTTAAATTTTGCAACACCAGATGATTTTTCTTCGTCAATACCTCCCAAATCAAATGAAAGAATTCCATTTTTCTGACTGTCAGCCATCGCTGTCCAAAGCAATAATTGGTTAGCATAAAGACTTCGGCCTCTAGGCGAGTTCCAGCCAATTAGGTAAGTTGCTTCGTTATTCGTAGTAGCCACAACAATACCAGAAACAACACTCTCATCCTCAACCGCATTATATGCTCGTAAAACCACATCAGATGAATCATTTCCCATACTTTTTAATGTGAAATTTATGATGCCATGGTGAATGGATGGAATACCTATAGACTGCAAATATTGCTCAGACATATGATGAATATGGCGGATATCATCAAAAGCATCTGAACATATTATGTTCATGTCTGATTTTTCTGCCTTTTTAAGCTGATTACGCCACTTTTGGTTAAGGCGTGAGCGCAACATATGCATATTATTATCTGCCAAGTTCAACTTTGAGGATTTCCAATTATCAACTAAGTCGATCCAACGATAACCACTAGCCCACAGTGCATAGTTTGAGGCTGCATTGTTTAAAACATATGGAGACGTAACGAACACATTAAGTCTATACCAGCTACCTAAATCTCGCCCAACTTTACTCATATAGCTAATGGCCTCATTAACTTGAGTGGGACCTTCAAAATTTGGTCCAAAACTAGCCAGATTTAGGCAAAACGGACCCCGCTTTATCATCCTAATATTTAGAGTTATTTTTGCCTTTGAACTTAGTTCTTGAGAGTAAATAATTTTCTTAAACAACTGGGAACCAACTTGGGCCCTAGCCTTTCCATAAGTCAAAGTTTGTACCAAAGGGGTATGAGATTTAAATGGGCTATTAGATAACTCCTCGTCTTCTTGAAACGCCACATGTCCTATTGGTCTATTCGCTTCGTTTAGTTTATTAATTCCTAATAAAGAAAAAATTTTAGAAGGCTTCATCGATTGGTTTACTGGAATGAAAAATGCTCTTTTTGATTCCTGCTTATTTCCAACCTTGAGAGGAAGGTCTGGCCAACTTAATATCGGGATACCAAAAGACGCAAGTTTTTTGAGTGATTTATTAACTAAGGGGCCTTTCACATTTATGGGGATTAAATATTGACAAGATACTGGCCCTAGTATGATGTTGAGATCATGAGCAAACACTATTTCACCAACAACAAATCTCCACGCTTCTGACGCTGACCTAATTCGCCGTAATACATTCGATTTAGACCTAGCATGTGGAATCAAGAGTCTAGTGGATATATCAGATATCTCAGGCGCCAAAAAAGACTTTGGACAAACACCAGGTTGTGTCACCTCATTTTCATCCACATTAACACTATAGTTAACCGATCCTATGAACCGCCTGAGTATTTCACGTCCAAACCAAACTACTTGCCTGAGCTTACTAGGCTTTGATTGAACCTTATGACCTTGAGCTACCAAATGAGCGCGAAGTTGGTCAGACTTTAAAATGGATTGATTATTAGTAATTCGTCTTACTAAAATAGCTCCATCTGGTATCGGAAAGTGTTTGTAGAGACTGTAATAAGTATAGTCACCAAAACATCCAACCTTTCCTCGTTTGTAGTTAATATGGGCTGCATCCTCTACCAACCAAATTTTATTCATCCGACAATAATGCGCATAATCAGGGAGAAAGTCCCCTTTGTCGTCTCCAAAGTAATGAACGAAGATTACAATATCTACCCCAGAACAAACTGCATCAAGCGAGACTTTAGGCGACGAACCATTATAATAATCGACACAAAAACCCGCCTTTTTGACAGCGGTAACTGCGTCAACACAAATTAAAGATGGAAACCATATCGTTGGCTTGCTCCCACAACTTAACTCTCTGCTGAATGCAAGACTAACAACAGCTAAAGAACTCCGGCTAAAGAATTCGATTTCTTCGCCTGGGGCACTCCATAACAAAGCGGCCGAGTCTTCTTCCATTCGTTTAGATTTTAACAGCTTGTTTAATTCGATAACGGGCTTGAGGGCTAGAGCCAAGATGCCTCCTTCTAAAATAAGAATGTCAAAACGCATTCAGAACTGTAAATATTACGCCTATCAAAGCCACAGGCCATGCAGGAACGAAATGTCAAAGAAGGAATTATTATCATCAGTAATAGGAAATATAATTTTCACATACACATTCTAGATAATAAATTCGTGAATTATATATCCCGTTTTTTATGAACGATTATTACTTAACAAGCTATTAAATTTTCTCTGATAGAATTTATCGAGCACCCCAGACAAATAAATATCTGAAAAGAACATAGGGTCCTTCAATGAAATCGAATCACGATAAATAATATTCATTCCCGATTTATTAACTCCTCTACACCCAGTGTAAACTCTCTCGTAGTGCCGGCTAGCTAGAATCAATGATTCATTGCTGATACTGCTTATATCTCCAAAAGGAAAGGCAAACTCTGAAGTTTTCTCGGTCTTATTTTCTTGAGTAATCAATTTATCAATAAAAAATTTTGATTCTTTTAGCTCATCAATAATATTTTTTTTATCTAGATTTGAGAGACGAGCATGAGATACTGTGTGCGACCCTATAATGTTGTCATTAGATAGCAGGTAAGAAATGCTATCAAGATTCATAGGATCAGTAGAAGTTTGCCGGCACTCAGATTCACTCAACAATAAATTATTCTTTACAAATATTTCTGAGCACCCATTGGTTCCTGACTTAATAAAATCAGTAGCTATGAAAAATATCGACTTAACCTTATATTTCGATAAAACTTTCTTCTCAGCTAATGCGCTTGTTTCAAACCCATCATCAAAAGTCACCAAAATACTGGGCTTATCTAACTCCAAATTACCATTTAGGAAGCTTAAAAATTCTTGCGGTGTAATAAGCCTCCATTTACGTGTTAATCGATTAATGAGCTTATCAAGACGATCCATTTCATCGGGTTCCACACCATGTAAAATAATTACACGAACCCCATGTCTCAACTGTGAATGAGACAGGACGATTGAGTATCCATACAAGACACACATAAGCAATAATTTTAGTAATCGTTTCATCACTTCCACTTCCATTTTAGACTAATTTCATCACGCTTAGTTAACAGTATATATATTGGAAGATAAATTAAACCTGTGAAAAAAAATAGCAAAGCCTGCCTTTTGGAGCCTTTGGCAATTAAAATTAACTCCTTATATTGTCCTTTACAGATATATTCAGAAAACAGTCGCCGACGGTTTTTCTTCCTTAGTAGTATTATTTCTTTTCCAAAATCAACAAAGGCCTTCGTGCCTAAATAATAATCACACCAACGAACTGATTCAATATAAAATTGCTCTGGTCTTTTCCAGCTCTCACTCTCTGGATGCACACGCCATCCAGTTAATACCTGATCTATGTAGACAATATTAAACTTGGCTGCAATGCGTACAATAAGATCAAAGTCAGCAATATGCGAAAACTGCGAATCAAATGAAATGTCAAATTGCCGCGCATAGTCTAAGGATATCATTACCGTCGTTAGGCATATGTAATAATTTTTAATAAGTCTAGAAACACCTTGATCAATCGGCGGAGCCTTTGAATAAAGATTTTCCTTATAATTAGAGCTGAAGAACTCTACATTTGATAAACAGATACCACAATCACGGTTCGATTCAAGGGCCTGAACTTGCAATTCAATTTTAGTTGTTTCAAATCTATCATCTGTATCAAGGACAACAAGGTATTTGCCCCTAAGATTACTCCACGCAGCTGAGCGGCCACCCCCTAAATTAGTATGTGAGGGGGCATAAAAATATCGAATTCTCTCATCCGATAAAAAATCAGCAATGACCAATGCTGAATTATCAGTCGATTGATTGTCCCATACGATGAGTTCCCAGTTTTGGTAAGTTTGGCTTACTGCACTTTCGATCGCCTGTTTTATATAATGCGAACCATTATAACAATTCATTAAAATAGAGACCAAGGGCTTACTACTCATAAATACTTCTTTTTATAGGCAGTGATTGTCCTCTGGATACCATCAGTTAAACTCACACTTGGAGCCCATTGAATAATGTCCGATGCTTTACTAATATCTGCAACCTGCATACTAGCCTCACCCTGTTTCTGTTGAATTACTCCATAGTTAACTTTAACACTGAACTCATTAGCTATAATTGCAACAAGGTCTCTTATTTGAATGCCTTCTCCACTCGCCAAATTTAGGATCTCACCGCGTGCATCATTACATAATGAACAATTTAAAATCCCTTTAACTAGATCTGAGATATAACAAAAGTCCCTGACTTGGCATCCTTCTGTTGTATTTATTATTCCTTGAGATGAAGCTGCTTTCATTATACTTGGGATAAATCGATTCTCATTTTGATTGGGGCCATATGTCAAGAAAACTCTAACAATTTTAGTAGGCCATCCCTCAGATTGATGAAGCATTTGTAAAAAATGGGTGGCAGCTGTCTTGGATAAAGAGTAAGGGGTTCTAGGATCCTCCCGGACAGATTCATTCAGTTTTAACTCTGTAACAGGATATTCATCTGCTGAACCTAGATAAACATAACTTTCGAGAGTATCTTTATTAATATATTGAAACTGATGAAATAATGAGATCAGATGTTGATCAATTACCTCTGCACCACCCGATAAGAAATTTACATGATTAACATGCCCCATACAGTTTATGACATGAGTATATGCTTGCTCATTAAATAATTTTTTAATATCAGTTACTATTGTTAAATCAGCAAATACTGCCTTTTCTCTTTTGACTGGATCTAAGATGCTATTTTTATTATAGACTGACACTACCTCTTCACCAGTACGAAGTAATTGTTCAACTATGTTTTTTCCAATAAAACCAGAAGCACCTAGGATCAAAAATCTTCTATTTTTCATAGATAGTCTTGAGTTGGTTTTTTGGGGTCAGGTATATTATTATCTTTTAACCAGGTGCTCGTTAACTCAAGGTCTGATTCGTTGTGAACATCAAAACAGCCTTTAGTCGTGAATGGTAAAATTCTAGAGCCCATACAATCCCACGGTGGCTGCCCATCAGACTGGCTGGCTGTCGAACCTCGAAGCACCCAAAATGAATGGTCAAAAAAGTAGCAGCTAGGCAAATCCTGCCTGTTAGGAGAAAAACTTCCCATCAAAGCAGGAACCAAAGCACCACTTTCATCTAAAAACTTTGCTCTAGCTGGATGGTAATCTTCGACTCTGTGACTTGGTACAACCGCTGACAACGTTTCATCAGATAATAAAGTTTTAATACAATTGTCGATCATATCTTCCGATATTGTCCCAACGTTAGCATGCTGAAGAACGACTATATCAACTGCAGAATCATATTTACTTATAATACCTAGGGCATGACGAACGGCATCACAGCTTTGGGCTGTTGCTGTTGCAAGTTCAAGGGGCCTAAAAATCGCCTCATACCCCATTTCTTCGCACGCTGCTAGGATTAAGGGACTATCACTACTAACATAATACTCCGTAATATACTTTGACCGCCTGGCGGCACCACACGTCCACTGAACAAGGGGATAGCCACCAACTAATCGAACATTTTTATCTTTAAATGAACTACCACCCCGGCCTATGACTAATGAAATTATACGAGCCATGGGGCAACTCCATTACAAAGCTCGTTTAAAAGGTCTCTATCCCGCTTTGTATCCATACATTGCCAGAAACCAGAGTGCTGGTAGCTCATTAATTGACTCATTTCAGCAACAGTTTCAAGGGGCTTACTTTCTAGCACTGTTAAATCGTCATCAATTAAATCAAAGATTTCAGGCTCAAAAACCATAAAGCCTCCATTGACCCACCCTTGATTAGTTTGAGGTTTTTCTTTGAATGAATCTACTACACCTTTACTTGAGATATCTAACTCACCAAATCTTGCTGAGGGATGAACCGCAGTAATCGTCGCCATCTTTCCGTGGCTTTTGTGAAAGTCGACCAGCTTTCGCAAGTCAATGTCCGCAATACCGTCACCATAGGTAACCATAAATGTCTCATTACCAATGTGTTCACGCATTCGGCGGATACGCCCCCCTGTCATAGTGTCAACTCCAGTATCTATAAGTGATACACGCCAGTCGTAGTCGAGGCCCCCAAGTATCTGACGAGAGCCAGTCGCCATATCGATAGTAAAATCAGCAGTGCGATACGATATGTTGGAAAAATAATCCTTAACATAATCCGCTTTATAACCAAGCGCCAAGTAAAAATCTTTAAACCCAAACTTAGCGTATCTTTGCATTATATGGAGGAGCATTGGTCTATTTCCAACTTCAACCATAGGCTTGGGTATCATACCTGTATACTCAGAAAGCCTTGTTCCATAGCCACCTGACAGAATAATTGTTTTCATATGGACTACCAATTGTATTTTATTTTATTTAAGTCTGCACTGATTGCTTCATCAGCTTCGTGCTCTATGTTGGCAACATTAGCTATTAAATTAACCCCACTCTCCACACCTTGAAACGCAAACCATACGTTAGGAGGAATTGTTAAACGCCTATATTGATTTCTACCTAAAAAGTACTCCGCAAATGAGACCTTATCCAAAGTTGTTACAAACTTCACACAACCGATAGGAACGATTAAATTACAGGTCATTCTCGTGTGCATCTTCCAACCTTTAATATAATTATGCTGGACTTCAGAGAAATATAACTCCCCAAAACTGGCATAAGATAGTTCGCTAACAGATAATCCTTTTCTAACGTCACCACCTTTTACATTAATAGTCTGTAGGTCTTGCATACTAACTTTGCCAGTCATGGTTAAAAACCTCCTATAGCATCAACTAAGCGGGCTTGATAATCTTGAATTTGTCTTTGTGTTAGAGACTCTATACTAGAAGGATTCTCATAAAAAGTTCGATACCATTCAACTGTAAGTGCCGCACACTCCTTCAAAGATAACTGAGATTTCCAGTTCAAATCTCTTAAAGCTCGATCACAGTTTAACTTTAATAACCCTGCCTCTTTGCCACTAATTTGCTGTTGGGCCGTGGTCACGATTCGGTCAGGCCAAAACTTAGTCATTATATCAACTAACTCTCCGACACTAGAGTTTTGCTCTCCTCTTGGACCAAAGTTATAAATTGGTAACGATGCTCGCTTAATTTCCTGCTTCAACCAACTAGCCAATACTAAATATCCGCCAAGCGGCTCCATTACATGTTGCCAAGGACGGGTTGAGTGTGGATTCCGCAAAGTAACGGGCTGTTTGTTAGACCAGGCCCTCATTGCATCAGGTACAACCCGATTGGCTGCCCAGTCACCACCCCCGATCACATTTCCAGCACGACCAACACCTACTTTAACCAAGTCATTATTTGCAAGAAAACTTCTATATTGGGCACTTATACCTATTTCAGCCATTGCTTTTGATGCGCTATATGGATCAGATCCTCCAAGCATATCAATTTCACGATATCCCCATTCCCACTCGACGTTTTCGTAGACCTTATCGCTGGTTATCATTACCACAACGACTTCATTTTTTAGATCACGGATCGCCTCGAGGACGTGCAAACTTCCAAGTACATTTGTAGTATAAGTACCAATGGGGTCAACGTAGGACTCAGATACAATCGGTTGTGCAGCTAAATGAAAAATAAAATCTGGATTGATTTTTAGAATATTTTTTTTGAATTCAGGAAAGTTCCGAACGTCACAGCGTAAATCTTCCTCAAGAGATTCATCGAGAGATAATGCCCTAAATAAAGATGGGAAAGCATATTCTTCATTAGAGATACCCCAAACAGAAGCCCCCAGCTCGCTCAACCATTTTACCAACCATGCACCTTTGAAACCTGTATGGCCTGTAACCAATACTCGCGTTCCAGAAAACACCTTATCAAAACTCATCATGAATCTCCATTTAACAATGTAGTCCAGTTATTGGAACCATAACTGCTGTAAAAAAAATCTTCCGCTCCCTCAAATCCATGATAACCACCATTAATAATAGACCTAATCTCTGCAGACATCTCATCGGAGTTACGTGTAAATAAAATGCCATTTTCTTTGTAGAGTGGCGAAAAATTTAAATTGTCATCATCAATAAAACAAATCACTGGCGAGCCAGAAAAAATAGCTTCTAAAACAAAGCTACTATTCGCATCTGCCAAAACGATTGTTCTGGAGTCCATTTCTCTAATCATAGTCAATGTAAGCAACTGCTTAAGTTCTTCTTCGAATGACTTCTTAGTTGCAGGGTGTGGTAGAAGGCAAACTTCAACATCTAACTCAACAGTCTCGACAGCTTCGTTTACAATATCAATTAGACGCTTGGTCATCTTTTCACTGTACTCACCGACAACCAATATTTTCCAATCAGATAGTGACGGATCAACATTACCACGAAGTGAACTCATTCTATAAGATTCCACAGGCTTCAAAAATTTAAGAGAGTTTGATTTTTCAAGTTTATTAGTCGCATCCTGACCGTTGCTTGCGAGCACTGCAGGCATAAATACTTTTTCCCCTCCACAATCATGAACCCTTCTTGGAGTAACCGCGTAGCGCAAATCCCAAAATCTAATTGAACCCTGTACCGAAGCAATAGATCGGGAAATACCACATTTAGCAGCTTCCTCATTAGCAAGGTATTCCCATGGTTGGTTTTCATATACATAAACCAAGGTTGATTTACTACCACTCCTACCGTGAAGCAAATTTCTTATAGCAGCGCCGTCTGCAAGATGGCTAAATAACTCCGCTGAGAAGAACGAACGTCTCCATTCAAAAGTATTCATTACCCAAGTTAAGTTATTTCCACCTAATAATAGTTTTCTTTCCAATCTAAGAATAAGCTGCACAATTTTAATAAATTCTATAAAAGATCTTATGGCATTTATAGGCCTCAAATAGTCCTCTAATAATACGTGCACTTGATTACGTTTAGCACAAACTGAGTTAAAGCCTTTAACAACAGACCTAGCTGTCTTGAGATCAGGAGTTTCAGATGATTTCACAAACTTATGTATCCATAGTGTTGGTGGAAGTCTCTGAGATGTTATTAAATCGGGCAACTCACCCCAATATCGAAGGAACTTTGCATCGTGCTTTCTTTGATCATCAAATTGATAGAGGTAGTCTATAAAAATCAAACCATATGTGTCATGTGGAATACGTTTCACAATCAGAGAGTTAATCATTGATGAGAGCAGCATTCGACTAAAGAATATGAGGGATTTAGTGAAGACCCACAGATTTTTATTAAAGAACGATAGCTTACGAACAGTCAATTTCCTATCTATAAGCTTCGTCAAACTATCTCTCAATAAAGTAGGAAAACCAATTAAAATAATAGAAACATTTTTTTTAGCAAAAAGTTCAATCGCTGTGACTTGTGCTAGCATAGAAAACGTTTGAGATTTTTCTAGGTTCGCAAGTTCAGAAAAATGTGACACAGCCCAAGATTTCTGCCAACTCTCCGAATAACCAAAGAAAGATTGGGTCACAACATTTGATATAAATATACCTACTTCTTTTATTTCTTTTAAAACCATACTGCGAATCTCAATTGAGAATTCATCAATTACTTCGTCTAGGAACGTTACGCCTTTTGGTTTAATCGCACTCCGCTTCCAGACAAAATAAGCATCATCACTATCAAAATCAATGCTTGAAATATCATAAAACACTTTGAAAATTTTACTCAAACACTATCCTCCAATTTACCAATTGTTCTTTCTGATAAAAATATTTTATATTGAAATTGAATTGTCGTAGAAGACATCTCATCTTTAAAAGCAATAATTTCTTGTACATTGGCAATAATATTTAACTTATCTGATATCCACACACCTTTGATTGGGACATTCGTTGGCCCAAGAATGTGTTTGGGATTAATGTGTTGGTAACCAGCTTTGCCTGGCCACAATACAATAGGTTTTCCTGCATACAGTGCTTCTTCTATCGTTGTAGAAGAATAACTTATTAATGCATCACAAAGTGTTAAGTAATCAGAAAATACACCATTTTGAAAGATTTTCCAATTACTTGTGGCTGGCAATAGCAACTCAAGCCCCCGCGCCGTTAGCCCTTTAAATGGCCGGAAACGAATCGCTAAAAAAATATCACTTCGGTCCCTAATTGCCTCTATAAGATCCACTAGATTTTGAATGTATTCGTCAACTGATTCATACACCAGGGGTCGGAGATAGCTTCTTGGCTTCGGTGTAGAAGCATGTAACAGGACAAAAACGTTTCCCTCCACCCCATAAAGCTTACTCCGCACATTACTGGGATTGGATGGTGGTGCAAAAAACATATGCGGAAAAGAAACAAGACCAAAACAATTTGAAAACTTGTAATCTCTATAAAACTTCCAAGCAGCTGGTGTTTGAATCAAGGTCTGATCGAAAGGGCCAAATATCATAGTGTTTGCATGATTTTTCCACTCTATATCCGCTGTAAAATCACCAGTAACAACATGCGAACCATGTGTTATCAATTTTGTTGGCACATTTACTGACTTCGCCTCAAGTGCGATCACTGAAGACAAGTCCAATGAATGTTGCGCTATATAAATGGAAGGGCTGACAAATCTTATTATTAAGGAGGCGACGTGAAAGTCACGTTGACGCGCTCGTACCCAGGCAGCTATCCCTTGAGTTAAAGATATTTTTAAATTAATAAAACAATTACTGTCATCACCAAATTCGAATTCATTAATTAGCTTACCAATATTTTCGAAGTCTGGATCAAAATGAAGATGAACTCTATCAATCAACATTTTTGAAGCAGGTTGAGGGATAGGCAAAGCAAGTAATGCAGCATTTTGAAAACCAAATGAGCTAATAATTTTAGGGATCCAACCAAGATGGCTAGAAATTCCTAATGCATAAAATGTTCGATCGCTTCCCATATACTTGATGGTGTTTTTAAGCTTAGAGTTTGGAGAGAATCCTAGAACTTGCCCGCGAAAGAAAATAAAACCCCAGATGAGGGACGACCAAAAGGCTAAATTACGTAGTATTTTGACTAACCAACTTTTTATTAGCTTAAATCCTTTGAGTCTTTTTATTTTCTGGCGAATATTATTTTGAGGTGCAACTTCACTTAAAACATTACCACCAATCCATTGTGAGCTCTTCTGTGAAAGACACACCACTTGGTCACAATCATTTTCAACTAGAGCTCTATGGACAAGGCACCTTTCAAATAGGACTTCTGTAACTTGGAATCGAAGATAAAACAGCAATGAGCTAGATAACCGCTGATCAAGACCAGAATCTTTCAAAAATATTTTTATTCTGTCTTCGTCTAACCATTTTAAAGAGTCAGCTGAAAGTTTCTCCCAGAAAAAACGATCGGTGTATTCAAAACTAAAAGTAAGATTTTTTGCATCTCTCGTTTTAGCCCATGGTGGCCGGTTAATACCATCGATCAATTTTACCCCATCGATGCTCTCCAATATTTCGAAAGATACCAGCTCACCGCCACAGTAAACAAGACGCTTTCCATTTTTTTTAATCAAATTAGTAACCAATTATTGAAAATTTTATTCACATATCAGGACTCAGTCGCTCCTCAGCTTAGAAAGCGGAGGTAATTTTTTACTCACTGATAAAGTATTTATGGTGTTCACTTGCATTTATCTTTTTTTGCTCATCACCGTAAACAAGCTCTGCCTCTCTAACAGATTTCACAAAATCAGAAAACTCTGTAGTTGTTAAATCTAAGGCTACTGAATCAAAATGCGCCCAATCTGTTGCTCCCAATTTTACATGCTTCTCAATAATTCTTGCTCCTGCACCAACTGCCACAACCGATGCAACATTGCCAAGGTCGTGACTTGAGTAACCTGGCACTACCTGAGGGTTAGAATTAGAGATATCACGATAGTTCCTTATAACTCCAATATTGCAGTCTCCTAGCGGAGTAGGGTAGGAAGAGTTGCACTGCATTAAATATATTTTTTTGGCCCTACTAAAGCTTTTCAAAATCCAATTTACATACCCACCCTCAGTCATACCAGTAGATATAACAACATCACCCTGAAAATTTTCCCCGACTATTTTTAAAAAATCAGTATGTTCAGATATCGTTGACGGCAGCTTAATCCTTTGAGGAGAGAACTGTTGAATAAATTCAAATGACTGATGATCTAGAACTGAGGCGAACCAACTTATTCCAACAGATTTGCATATTTTATCCAAATACAAAAAGTCCTCAAACCCCAGTTCGATAGCTAGTCTGTACTCCCTAAAAGTGTCCCCAAAAGGAGACTTATAAGCGGCATTCAGCTGATTTTGAGTGTAAAAAGACTCTACATCACGTTTTTGAACCTTTACATAATCTGCACCAGATGCCTTGGCTTTGTAGACCATTTTTTTCAAACGATCTCTATCCCCGAAATGATTAGTTGTAAATTCAGCTACTATCTCAACTCGATTTTTAATAGATAGAGATCCCACTTCAGTACTAACCAAAAGGGTGTTTAGTTCGCTTGGACTTAGGTAGGAAAAATCGTTGCTACCAATATGCATAAGATTCAAAAAGCCGCCTCGGAGGACGAACTCACAATGTTTATAAATTTCCTTCTGTGCCACTAGCTTATATTCTAGCTGAGACATATCAGCGTACATTCGATCATTACGAATTGAGTTGGAAACCCCAACACTGCCGTCAAAGTCAAATCCGATCATGTATACGTCAAAGCTTTTGTTTAAAAGCGAAGAAAATAATTTTGCAAGAATCAGTCCACTGACAAATAAATTTTGATCTATATAAAACTGATTAGGATTAAGATCAGAAGCTAGGGCAGAAAATGTTTGCTCAGCACTATGCTGAGTTGACTGCAGAAATGGGAACCCTAAGATCCCCTCAACTTCACTATGGAAATCTTCAGGGCCAAAAATATAGTCAGAGTTGCTTCCTTCAGTAGTCAAATATTCTAAAAACCACTTTTCTGAAAATACACTAAAGTCACAACGGTGAATGCGATCCGCATCGTTGATCCCAATCACGACACCTGAATCGAGACACCTTCTATCAATTGAATCAACCGAGGGGCCCTTTCCAAGGATAAAAATTCTATTACTAATATATTTTGAAGCTGTGTTTGCAATCAGTGTCGACAAACTCTCCATTATAAGGAACTCCATCTACAGTTACAGACAAACCATTTACTAAGGCAATGTTGACCCCTCCAAGCATATCCCATACCCAGGCTCCCTTTGGATTATAAAATGAGGCATATCTGCCCTTTAAAACATTTATATGATTGAAAACAGCACATCCTGAAATTCTATTTTCTCCTCCCTTATTCAATTCATTAGAAATCTCATCACACATTGAAGAAGAAAAAGCCTTTATGCGAGAAGATAATCGATGCACCTTAGTCAGGCTATCAATATACTCATCAAATTCAGGGAGATATAGAAAAGAAAACTGATGACAGCCCCGGCTCCAAAATGAAATTGAGACACCCCATTCCCTCAAACCACTGACAAAGTTTTCGGTGCCATCAATAGGATCAATTACAGCCAGCAAGTTTGCATCACTGGGGTTAAGAGATTGAATGACTACACTCTCTTCAGAAACGAACTCAATGCCTTCTAACCGAGCACTAATATAATCAACGAGCATCTCTTCAAGTAATATATCCGAACTACTAACAGGGCTACCATCGGTTTTATAAACAATTTCTGTACGTCCATTTAGAATTTTTGGAAGTAAGTTTTTAATTAATGAAACTGCACCGAGAGAAATTTCATGAAACTCAGTCACCTTATATCTCATTACCCTTCCTCTAACTTATTAAATTTTATATCTAAAACCGTAACGACTAAACATTATAGTTTTCACAGACGAGACACTCGTTAAGCGCATAGTTAGCTGCAAACTGTACCTTTTAAAAACTTTATAGATGATCATATCTATAGACTCGTATGTTCTAAATTCAAGCATTTTTGCATAGCATGAATATAGTGCCTAATCTTTATCATTAAATCTTTTATGGAACAAATAATATGCCTCTGACTAACCTCGTTGTCACAACAGAGTGATTGAATTCGCATTTGAAAGAGAAGATGCCAAAAACCCTCTATTTGCATACGCAATACGATCTTCTATTTCATTTCCATTGTACTCACAGAGCAACCTAATATATACAGACATTCGTTCTCTTGCCTTGAAATCACTATAAAAATTAACATCAATATCAATCGTTCCACACAGCCCCAGTGAATCATTATTACCTTTCAAGAAGTCATTTATTGCGTTCCTCATGTTAGCGATGTCATGAAACATCACAACTCCTTCCAATTCAGTGTCCCAAGGATGGTCTCTCACACCTGTAAGATTCAAATGAATTGCTCTGCAGCCAACAATAGCACACTCTGTCGCTGCAGTACTGAGTGGAAAACCTATAGCTAAATCAGCGACAGCACCGATTTCACTTGGTCTGTAATCAATTTTACGACGCCCACTGGCTGTGAAAATTCTGCCTGATTTTTCTAAACGTTTGTATTCAGTCAAACACCCCAGATTCTTTAAGTTGCCTAAGTCTCCATCCTTCGGTTTAAACACTACCTTTACTTGGGAATTCGAATTTATTAGATCGAATAATAACGTAAAACAATCTAACAACGCAGAGCGAGAAACAACAAAGTCGTCACCTATTAAATTATCAAAAAACGCTATCACTATACCTCCTGATGCGAAGTCTTTTAAATCTGTTCCAATAGAATTATGGAGTGCGTTGTACTCTGAAAGTTCTCCATCAATAAAACCAGTATGGACATAACAAATCCCTGACGAACCAGAGCGATGACGGTGGTTGATCATCTGCATACCCCATGTAAAAAATACATCAGCAGATGTCATATCTAACATAGATGGACCTCGCTCGTTTGACCACCCACCTCGAACATAGCAAACACCCGCCATGTTCGCACCGACTATCCCTGCACCATTAAAGTAACTGGTCATAGATGTGAACACCTTAGAACCACTTGCCTCTAAAAAGGAGCTATATAAAATACCCATCAATAGGTCGTCTAGAAATATTCTAACCTCACCATTAAATAAAGATATGCAGAGTAATTGAAACATTGATGCGGTATGGCTTAAATAAAGCTTAGCACAATCCCTATAGGACAGTACTGAAGGATGCTTTTCTAAAACCTTTCTAGAACATGAAGTCGTGAAAACTGGCACCACATTTAGATTGTCCTGTAGTGAAACTTTGGACCCAGTAATGGCCACAGTATTTTCTAACATATCCAAATTTTTAATCCAAAAAAAATCACTTTTGTGTTTGAGCGATTGAAAAGCATTCCCACTATGTACGCAAATCGAATATTTTTTTTCAGGATGGTGACTTACCGTCAACAATTGCCTTACGACATGGTAGATTGCAAATATTACATAGGTTAAATGTCTGCTAATAACGCGGATTGAGTTCGGTAGTGTGTAAGCTGTATCAAACACAAATCGTTTTCTCTCTATAATGGGGGACTGAGGTAAGAAAACTCTGTATTTTTGAGCTGCTAACCATCTAGGATGATTGGATCCTAAGTACACCCGAATTAAACTTTTACCACCCAAGTACTCTGCTAGTACAAGTGCCTCAGACTGGTAAAAAAATAATTTCCAAGACTTGATGCGCCATGATTCTTTTAACTTTTTACAGTCGATGTTTAAAGTATTATTATCATTGAAGATATCACTAATAAGCACATTCTTCATAAGTTCTTGTAATAGGTTATCTCGTTTTACTGCCAAAGATAAACCACCTGAAAGTACTTCAGAAAGAATAATTGAAGACTGGCTGACTTGTTTTCTAAAGAAGAAAAGGAGTGTCACCAGAATCAGCTCCGTTACCTTTGTTTGCCTGCAGTAGATCAATCTTTCTACCTTGCCAAATAAAAAAAGAAAAAATATGTTTACTGCCGATGACATGTCCAAAATGTCAACTACGACTAATTTTTTTAACGGTCTCAAACCAAAAAATCCTTAATTATATTATCCATCATGGTTACCAAAACTATATTTAATAATATGACCCACTTTATAATTCTATTTCGCTAATGGCAGAACCCTTACAAGTTTTTTAACTATACCTTTGCGTCCAAATTTCAAGTAGCCATTAGTCAACAACTCTTCAAGTGATAATTAATCTTTTATATGACTCAGCTAAGTTACTTTTGTCAACACCATTATCTAATAAAAAGCTAAGGAATTTGCGAACTATAGGTAAATCAACACCTAAAATCATACAACTGAGCAATTAACTTTTTTGCATTATTATGAGGGGAAAAATTGATACCAAAAATCATATTGCTTTCTTATATAGATGGATCTTCCAGATAAATCAAAAAAGTCCTAAATAAAACATGTTATTCGAGGCATTGATTATCAAATCTATTATTCCTTAAAACAAAATCTGTAATTACCTTACAAATATGAGCAATGTCACGATCTTGAATGTCAGGGGCACTTGGCAAGCTAATTCCTCTCCGAGAAATAGATTCAGAAATAGGCAACGTACGGGATTTTTCGTAGATTGGTTGCTTATGCATTGGAGGAAATACTGGACGAGAATCTATACCTCTTTGTTTTAACACCTGTATCAAATTTTCAACACCGTCACCGCATAGTTCATCATCAATAAGTATTGTATAGAGCCAATAAACACTATCAGCCCAGTCCATATTAGAAGGTAGTGTAATGGAAGTGATACCTTCAAGATGCTTCCTATACTCTTCAGCTATTTCCTTCTTTCTCGATATTATTCTGTCAATTTTGCCCATTTGCGCTACGCCTAGTGCAGCTTGCATATTTGTCAATCTATAGTTATAACCAATAACTTCATGCCAATAACGTCGTTCTTTTGACATACCATGATCTCTCAAGATTTGACATTTTTCCGCAACCTTCACATCATCAGTGACTATCATGCCACCCTCTCCTGTAGTGATAATTTTATTGCCAAAGTAACTAAACACTGCTGCATCTGCTAAGGAACCAACCATCTGCTTCTTATACTTAGCACCCTGGGCTTCAGCAGCGTCTTCAATGACAATTAAATTATGTGTCTTTGCTATCAAGTTAATCGGATCCATGTCTGCTGGGTGGCCATATAGGTGAACAGGCATGATTGCTTTTGTTTTGGATGTAATCGCTGCACTAATCAAATCTGGATCAATATTCCATGTGCTGCGTTGGCTATCAACAAATACAGGGGTGGCTCCGGTGTAAGTTACTGCATTCGCAGTGGCTATAAAGCTTAAGGAAGGCACGATCACTTCGTCACCAGGACCTATGTTGTGAGCTAATAAGGCTAAATGCAAACCACTTGTTGCCGAGCTACATGAAACTGCATATTTAGTGCCACAGTAATCAGCCACCATATTTTCAAATTTTTTGACAAAAGCTCCACCAGATGAAACCCAACCAGTCACAATACATTCGTTAAGAAGTTCAATTTCATGATAGTCAAATAGTGGGTTTGTAACAGCTAACTGTGTTCTCTTATCTCTAAAATGAACGTCAATCACTTTATTGTTTTCGTCAATAACCGGAATAACACGTATCTTTTCATTAAACTTTGCTGATATATCTGCTGCAGAGTTTTCCATAGTAGCAAAGATCGGTTGGCTCATTTTAATGACCGATATCGAGGACTGGAGACCAAATCCAGATAGCAATGCTCGACGGATATCGCCGTCAGTTAAAATAGATTTTAAGGATCCATCTTCAGTTAAAACAAATGACACACCAATCTCACCACTACCAATTGCTTGCATAGCCTGCCTAATTGTAGCGTCAGGCAATATGGATAAGCTCTCAATCACAATTTTTTTCATGTATAAATGTGCCTGTTTATAGCATTTTTATTAGTTAAAGCTTCAATTTTCTCAAAACTACTACGAATATTATCCAACCCATTATAAACTTCTAGAGTCACTGTTTTACCTGATAGGTCACAATTTTTAAGAAACTGTATAACCTCCAAATCTTGATCAATACCACGGTTTTGGTCATGTAGCCCATCATTGCCACTAAGATGAAAATAATCAGTCTCCTGCATCAATTGCCTTGACTGGCTTACAAAATCTAAGTTGAGCGTATGGCAACTGACTTTTAAATGGGCTAAGTCAAGTAGAATTGAAAATTTTAAACTTTGAGCAAGTTCAAGATAACTTTCATAGTCTGTCAATAAAAAAGGATTATTTCCTTTATACGTTTTATTATTTGTTTGTGAATAGACATTGTTTTCGATATAAAGTGAAACATCGTCCCCAGCTGCGTCAGATATTATTTTCCACGCTTTTGAAAACCGTCCGATCGCTTCACTTCGATCATTCACCTTCCTTAAAGAAATCTTTTTCCCCGCTTCTTCAGGAGTAAAATCAATTAAAAAGCCTGCATGAATAGCGAACTTTTTACTACCAAGTAGCTTACAGAGATTAACTGCACGTAAACAGTGTTCAATACTTCTGTCATAAATATCATTATTTAACGATGCTATATTTAAAATAAAGTGCTCGTTTGGTGGTGGAAAATAGTTATGTAATAAATAGTTAAGATTGTGGCTCTCTTTCAATTCTAACAAATCCCGTTCAAAGCCATCATAATATGTCGTACCACCAGTCAACTCAATATTTTTATAACCTAGCTGAGCCAACTCAAGCACCGATTCCTTGATTGAATTATTTTTTACACAAGCTGTTGAAACATAGATCATAGCGCTATTATTCTCCAATATCTGACCACTTAAATTGCTCATCTTTTACCAATGAATTTGCTGTCTTACGACCTAAAATTTCATCAATAAAAATAGGAGAGATTCCTGAAGAAGGCCGTTTTAAAGCAATCATATCGTCTGTAATTATTATTCCTTTGGCTATATTACATTTAGCAACAATGCTACGACGCATACCTTTTTCATTTATTTTCTCAACTTCACAAGGTTCCTTAATGGCCGAACCAAGACACAGCTCAGCATTTCTTATACTGGTCACTAGTCTTGCAAACTCTTCTGGATTTGCTGAAGTAGTTTGATCTGGACCTGGTAAAGACTTATCTAATGTAAAGTGTTTTTCAATTACTTTTGCTCCTAATGCCACCGAAACAATACATGCCACATCGTCATCAGTGTGGTCAGAATAACCAGCAATCATATTAAATGTATCTCGCATCGTTTTCATTGCAAGCAAATTAGAGTCTTCTATTTTGGAGGGGTAATTAGTAGTGCATTGTAATAAAATCAGCTCATTGTTGCCTGTTTCTTGAATCGCTCTAACAGTAGCATCTAACTCTGATAATCTGGCCATACCAGTAGAAAGGAAAATAGGCTTATTCTTTTTAGCAACATATCGAGCAAACCAAGGTTCAGCTGCATGCATTGAAGCTAGCTTGAATGCTGGGACCCCCAAACGATCAAGGAAGTCAACATCTTCAATATTATAAGGCGTTGATATAAACAAGACTCTCTCTTCTTCACAACATTTTATGATCTCAACATATGCATCCAAGCTCATTTCGAGTTTTTTTAGCATATCAAGCTGAGATTCATCAACTGATGTTGTCTCTAATTGATAGTGGGCTTTTGGCGCATCGCTTAATACTAACCTTTCAGCCTTAAACGTCTGAAATTTAACACAATCTGCACCACAGCGAGCAGCTTCTCGAATTAATTTCTTTGCTAGTTCGAGGTCCCCATTATGGTTTACTCCGACTTCAGCAATAATAAAAATTGGCTTACTATAACCGATTTCATATTGTTTGATTTTTACAACCTCAATCATCAGCAGATGCATCCTTTATCTTGATAGGTATACCCTCTTTTTGCATTACATCACTATTAATCGCAGGTATTCTTGGATTAGAGCGGCAAAGTTGAACAATTTCAGTTAAAGGGAATACTCTTTGTCCATCATATAACTCGTCAAAGATCCTAGTCACCATTTCAAAATCCTCAGGTAGATCCACTGTGAGACGCAGTTCGGGCCAATACACATTCTGATCTATTACCTGCAGTGCATTCCATTTAAAACTTCCTGTATTCATAAAGTAACCATGCCAAACTTCCGTATCAGTTTCATCCTTCAAATCACAAGCTTTTCTTAATGCGCTGTATGAAATTGCATATGAAAAAACACCCCATGGGAGACCCTCAATTTTACTAAATTCATTCGTTTCACCAACGTGATGTTGGTATAACTTATCAATATAAATAGGATCAACAAATGGATTATCTGCGGTACAATTGATGACTGTTTCGACTCCAAATTTCTCAGCGGCCGACGCGAGTCTTAACAAGACATCATCTGCATCTCCTCTAAAACACAACACGCCTTCACGTCTAGCAAGATCCTCTAAAGGATCATCTTGAGCGACCGTGGATGTGCAAATGATGATTTCACTGGCTGCCTTTGAAAGTTTAAGTCGATCAAGCATATGTTTAATCATAGGCTTACCATGAATAAGCTTAGTAACTTTCATTGGGAGTCTTGTAGATTTAAGCCGAGCAGTTATTAGAATTGCACATTTCATAAAACGTCACCTTCCATAACCGCTTCAAATGCCGACAGGTCTCTTGTAATTTGTTTACCCAAGACATAATCTATTTTATTTGGCGCTAAACCTAGAGTTTCTGCTCGCATAAAAGCAATATCATTGTGGGTGAGAGTGGCACCTGACTTCATTTCGTCCGTTACCACGATACTCTTCTTCTGAAATTCTCTGTACTTGATTTCCTCAAGTGTAAATGGTCTGGGAGATGACTCACCTTTAGCTCGATCAATGCAACGCACCATTTCGACAAATTTAACAAACTCGTCAGGGTCCAATGCTGATTCGTGATCTATGCCCAACATACTACGGTCATGGGTTATATGCTTTTCTAAAATAGACACACCCATTCCAAGACTTGCAGCCGGCAACCAGAAGGCAGAATCCTTATTTGCATCACAATGGTCCTGATACCCGATTGGCAACTCAAATAGATTCTTTAACTTGGCCATATGGCTCATATGGACATTTTCAGGCTTAGTTGGAAAGCTTTGATGGCCGTACATAAGTGTAATATCACTATTTGACCTGCTTTGAATTTTTCCCACTGCAAATCTAATTTCCCCAATCGATGAGGCCCCTACGCTTAAGTTGACCGGCTTTCCCGTGAGTGCAACTTTTTCCAATACTAAAGGGTTAGAAAGATCAGATGAATTGAGCTTAAAGCCATCAATTGCCAAACTGTCAATGAACTCAATTGTAGAGTGTTCATAAGCACAAACATAAATCGCCATTTTAGGATACTTTGTCCGAGTGTAGCCTACTAACTCACGCCATTGTTCTTTACTAAACTCCAATCTTTGAAGTAATTCAAACTCTTTTCGCTTTGGCGACATCATATTATCGAGTGACCAGACTTGCAGTTGAACCGCATCTGCCCGAGCATTATAGGCGCCATCAATTATGTTCTTTGCAAGGCCAATATCGCCTTCGTGTGAACAAGCCATTTCAGCAATTATGAAAGTATTTTTCACCCGCTTTCACCTTGTGTTTTATTTTTTAAATAAGCTTTAATTTTATCCAATAAAATCTCACTGACAACTTTGTGGCCTGATTTATTCCAATGAATACCATCACTATTAAACCCTTCAGCTTTCAATAAAGGGCCCATGATATCTATTAAGTCACCAGCACTATTAGTTTCAATTATATTATTATAATCACTAATGCGCTTACCCACACCCGGCCTGTCGTTTTCATATTTGGATTCCGCAACAATTTCTAACCAAAATATTTTTGCATCTTTGAAAATAAGTGAAAACTTTTTAACTGTCTTACGAAAACTGCGTTTAGATACTCTATGAACTTGTCTTTTCGCAATAAGCCTTGGGTTATACAAATTTTTTCGCAGGAAGGAAAAACGATTTGGTACAAATTTTGAAATAAATACCTTTTGAAACTCACTAAATGCTTCAGGACGACAATCGACTAACCCTGAATGGATAATAATAAAATCAGGTTCCCAGTTAGATAAATAACCAATCGCCTGAGAAAACAACATTTCAGTTTCCACATTTCCTATCGATAATTGCCAAAAAGTCGAGCCAGAAAATTCATTCCTAATAAGATATGGGTATGTTTCATTCAAAGAAACATTCTCAATAGCAGGAAATGTTCGTGGGTTAGCTACAGAATCTGTTAAAATTAATACTTTATACATTAGTCTGAATACGCCTCTATTGTAGAAGACACAATAGGGAAACTAACCATTGCTTCGATTTCCTCATATTCTAACTTAATACCAAATTCTTGTTCGAGCGCCACTACTAGACTCATATGTCTTAAAGAATCCCATGAACTTATTGTGTGGGGTGTAGTTTGTCTGTTAATTACTTCAACGTCTACAGCAAACACGCTGGCCATTACAACTTTTATTCTGTCTTCAGTGTGGTTACTCATTTAATACCTCAATATATTGGTGTCTTTTTCTTTATAATTATTTACATCTAACGAGTATTGATTGACCAATTCTGTGTTATCTCTAGGTGCAAACCTAAAGAGTGTATAAAAATCTAAGACTTATTAATTTTTGATGTCTTTCCATAACTCGCATACAGTTCACAAACCCCTTCTTTTTTACTAACGAAACAAGACCATCCAAACCGTTTACATACCTATCGCTTGGTTTGTTAATTCATCTCTACACAGGTTGCCATAAGACAGCTACCAAACAATTGCTTCGGGAAACATTCCCCAAGTTTTATAGCGATATGTTTCTTCCAAATTAACTGCCATTTCAATAGGAAAGTTTCTAGGGTTTCCAAGTGAATCAGTTAAAATAATGATTTTTTGTTTGTTTTCGCCCGTATGGGAACCTATTGCATTAAAAACATTAGCCTTCATTATTTTTTTGAAATTTATGAAAAATATAATTCTTCAACAAATCAAAACGTGTAAAGGCAAAGTAATAATGAAATGTGATAAATTTTCTTACACCATTCTTATCTTCATTTAGTCTTCTATGAAAACCATTTGTAGCTGCTATTACAAGTGAGTTTCCCTTCACATAAAACGTTCTCTTACGGTAATTTGAAAAATCATAATCCTCATCTGTATTTATATTGCTAATATCTTTTGATGCCCCCAACAGAGCATTTTTTAAATATTGTTCATCAATAAGATGAGAACCCTCATAATATTCTAGGGGATTAGTTTCAACAGGATTTGGATAGTAAAACATTTTAAAGCATGGTATGAATCTATCAATGTGCCACTTTTGACTTTCTTTAAATGGAGATTTACCATTTTTCACTAACAGCGCTGACAAAATATATTTCTGTTGTCTTATATACTTACCAAATATTACCTTTTCGAAGATCGATATATTTCTATGGAGCAGTGCATTTAACTTATCTTCCTTTACAGGAACTCCGACCATAATAGAGTTGCTGCCCAGCTTAGGATCTACAGTGCTTTCAAAGGCTTTTTTTACCAAGAAATGATCATCTTCCCCTAAAAAATTATCAATAACGGTGCACCCGTTTTCATATAACTCGCAAAAGTTAACATAATAATTTGACTCTTTTGTTATCCCAACTGAGTCTAAATAACTTTCTTTAGTCCACACCTTATAAAACGGTTGAAAAGGCTCATAGATTTTCGCTACCGTATTCCAATATTTTAGTCGTGTCGATGCAGAGAAACTAATTCTTCTAGCCAAAGGAAGTGGACTCGGTAGGTAATGCAAAGGTGGATAATAATCGTGACTCCCAAAATGAATTGGGTAAGTTAGTAACCTCACTAAAACCTTTTGAAAATATAAGCCTGATCTTATAATATATTTTGGAATTATACGTTTCATAAATTACTCCATCTTAATATTAATTATATTTTTGAATCAATCCAATAACTTTAGGCTTTATCAATTCAATACCATTTACACCAAAGTGACTAGTTTCACAATATAGGCTTTTCCATCTTTTAAAATCATACATTCGAAGTTGTCGCAAAATAAACCTGCAAAGTCTATAAAGTCAACATTTCTTTTAACTAAATAATTCCTTACCTTTCTAGATCTATATTCGAATTTAGATCGTTTCGTTTAGGAACTCTATCCGTGCTCACTCCTAAAGCTATCGACTTAGCTAGCGAATCTAATGGATTCATATTCAAGTTAGGGATTTGATGCACAATCACTACTTTTGTAGAATTAGACTTTAACCGATCTAATGTATAAGAAAAATTATGTTCAAATGCATCATAAGCTGAATAAGAATTATACGTAACTCGGTGGGTATCAAAGTCAGCAATAAAAAAAACGGCTTTCCAGATACACGATCCCAATCATCAAGACCTTCCACATACAAATTATGTCGGAAGATCAGATACACGACCATTAATTGAACTGACGGCTTCTGGTTGATACGGTGATGCTAAATATATGTGATTTGTTAACAACATAACAAAAATTAAATTTCTTATGAATAAATACAAGATAAGAAGGGAATTTAATCACATTTTCAAATACTACTTTATTGAAAATATTTTTGGTATGCATTAAAAATAAAATCAGTAATTTTTTTTAACTCAATTTGAGGATCGTTAGCTTTTTCGAGCTCTTCATGAAAATTATCATGAATTAGATATTTGGTTGTCACCAGTTCAACAGACGCAGCATAGCTATCGACGTCTTTGATGTCTGGCAACCATCCATCACAAATTTGAGCTAGTGCATTCTTTGCGTCAAATACCGTGTTTACTTTAAAAACACTTTTACAACCATGATACCAGCCATTACCAAATGATAGAGTCGGTTTTCCCCGTACAACAGATTCCCAACCAACTGTCCCTGCAATCGACGAAACTGCCTGAGAAGCGTCGATAAGTTTAAAGGTATCAAGACTGCTAGAAATTATTTCAATGTTTTTATACGAACAAACTTTTTTATAAAACACTTCAGATCTCTTTAACGAACCTCTAAAGCCCTCTAGAAAGGACCCTGGGTGTTCTTTGTAATAAATTATCCAGTCATCCGGAATCGTGGCTGATAAAATATCCAGAACAACAAAAACATCTTCAAAAAAACCTGCGTTAACGGCACTACCAGCTTCTGGCTGATAAGGGGCAGCAAAATATAAATATTTTTTATTGTAGTCGGGGGTAACTGAGAGTTTATTGTACACTTTTGATATGTATCTATTTTTTCGTCTTAAACTTTCGGAGAACAGTATATCGTCCAACGTATTCATTCTTGACTTCAGATTTGTATAATGTTCCTTATTCTTTTTAAACTCAAAATCTCTTTTGAAGGGAGTTCGTCTAACGCAGGTAGATATAATTAACCTTGCAAGGCCTTCAATAATTTTATACTTTGTCTTCTTGTCACGGGTATACACGTCTTTAATATATTGAGGAATCTGCGCCTGCTTTCCTCTAATTTTGGATAAATAAGCTGCCACTATTGGGCTTGGTAACAAATCAACTTTAGATTCATAAAATTTCATAAAAGGGCTGTGCAAGCTTTCTAAGGATGTGCCAATGAAATGGGCGTTGCTTTCAAGAAGTGGTGTAGGATCAATGAACAATACATCAATGTCAAAGTGATGTTTACACATCAAGTAAAGGGGGTAGCATGAGGATGTATGTGGCCATGTGAAAAAAATGACAATATCTGGTTTTATCTTATTCAGGACTGTGTTCCAGTACTTTAAAATATCATAGTAAAAGTGTTTTCTCTCTTCAAAACTATAATTCCACCCGCTTGAATCTTGCATAAATCCTAAGTAATTGATGGAGAAATTAGATAATTTATTTATTAATACAGAATCAATTGGAGCGGGGTTTCCTAAATCAGTGTAATCAAATTGAGCTTGCCTCAATTTCATTGAGCTTTGTAAGGTACAACGTATATTGTTTTCACCTAAATACTGTTTTATTGATTGATCGTCTGCGCCACACATATACACAGGCTCCCAATCATGCAAGTCCCGCAGGTTCTTAACAATATTTGCTGCTTGTATATCGTTAAACCCATGGTAAAAAACTTTTTTACTAGACATAAATTAAGGTCCAAATTCGGTTCAAATAAGAAAAATATAAATAAGGTGCTGAAGAGGACCAATAATTCCCCCATTAATAACCTAGGTTAAAAGTAGAGATTTAGGCAGCGGCCAACTTCATCATTGGTGTAATGCCATTTAACGCCATATTTGGACGCTCGTTATTGTAGATCCAAAGCCATTGAGTTGCACGATTCTGGACATCTTCAATGCTATCAAACAAGTAATGATTCAACCAGTCATACCTCACCGTTCTGTTGTAACGCTCAACGTAGGCGTTTTGTTGAGGGTTACCCAGTTAGATAAACATAAGCTCAATACCTTTATTTATAGCCCAGGTGGCCAGCAAACTACTGATGTATTCTGGGCCATTATCACAGCGTATCCGCTTCGGTTGGCCGCGCCTTTTAATGATTTGATCTAACGCCTTATCGACTCTGCTGGCAGGTAAAGAAAAGTCCACTTCAATGGCCAGGCCTTCCCTGTTAAAGTCGTCAATCACGTTAAATAGCCTGTAACTTCAGCTATCAGCAAGCTGGTTATGCATAAAATCCATCGACCAACATTGATTAATTGATGTTGGTCCTGATAAGGGTTCTGGCTTTTCCCTTACAAGGTGTTTCTTAGGTTTTATACGTAAGTTCAGTTCAAACTCACGATAAATATGATACACGCGTTTATGGTTCCACTTGAACCCTCTGACGTTACGTAAGTAAAGGTAGCACAGACCAAAGCTCCAGTTAGGCTGATTATGCGTCAACCTAACCAGCCAATCAGCTATGAGGCCATTGTCACTGAAGAGTTTTGCCTGATAGCGATAGCAGGTCTGGCTTACGCCAAACGCTTGGCAAGCTAATCGTATGCTTACGGCCTTGCTTAATCCGGCTGCCAGAGCCATCTCTTTTCTCTGAGATGGCTTCACCACTTTTTTGCCATCGCCTCCTGAATGATTTCAGACTTTAAACGCTCCTCAGCATACATGTTTTTGAGGCGTCAATTTTCGTCTTCTAATTCTTTTCATTCCGGCCATTAATTACGCATCTATACCAACATACTTTGCTCGCCATTTGTAAAAGGAAGCGCCGCTCAATCCATGTTCTCTGCAGAGTTCTGGAATGAGCGTACCACTTTGAGCTTGCTTGAGGATAGCCAGTATTTGACTATCAGAATAACGTGATTTTTTCATGTAGATCTCCTTCGTAAAGTTTACGAGAAAATTCTACTTTTGACCTCCGTTATTTATCGGGGGGATTACCGAGGGTCAAGAAGTTGTTACCTTAGTAAGCTTAGATAGTAGATCTTTATAATATACTATACAAAATTAGTTCTCCAAAATGTAGAATTTATAACAGTGATCCAGTTATTTTTTCGCCACGGTGGTGAACATGTATTCATTGATATTATATAACTGTTACTGAAAGCTAATTATACTTTACGCGTATAAATTCTATTTTGATCTTCCAAAGGAATAATTACTTCTAAATAATGAAAGTCTATTGATTTTTAAATCAGCTTATTAGTAACCCAAGTGATGTCTATAATTAGAAATTTTTAACAGTTTCTTGGTATTCAGGCCATTGGCCAACATCAGACCATGATTTTTCCGAAACAGGAAACACTCCAACTTTTAATTCATTAGCTTGAACCTTTTCAATAAGGTCAGGCATATCACAATGAGTGTTCTCCGACAAAAACTTAAGAACGATAGGGTTTATCAGATACACACCAGTATTTACAAGAAAGTCATATTCTGGCTTTTCTCTAATGCCTCGCAATTCTCCACCATCTCCAATATCACAAACACCATAAGGAATTTTATAATGCCTAATCGAGCCAATAAGAGTTAGCGCATACGAACCATCAACATGGAAATCTAGAATTTCACTATAATCAGTTCGCAAAATAATATCGCAATTTGAAACAAAAAATGGAACATTAAATTCACCTTCCAGGTATTTTAGAGCACCCGCTGTTCCCAAGGGTTGCTCTTCCTCAATAAACTTAATTGAGTAAGGAGAATCTAGATCATGAAAATATGCTTTTACCATTCTCCCCTTGTCATTTAAAGAGATATAAAAATTATCCATTCCGAACTTGTTAAATTGATCCATAATTACCTTAATTATAGGTTCATCACCAATCGGTAACAGGGGCTTGGGTAAAACTCTTGTAAATGGATCCATCCTCTTACCTTTACCTCCAGCCATGATTACTACGGGGTTATCAACTTGACTTCTGATGTTTTCTCTTTGAAATCCATAAAAGCTTTCTTGAGTAATAATATCTATCAAATTGCCATCGTCGATTACAGGAACATGTTGAATTTCTGATACAGAAAATATCTTTTCAATCTCATCAGGCCTGAAGTTGCTATCTACTTGACAAAACTCCTTATTGATAATTCTTTCTACACAATCCTCTAAGCTATGACCTTTCAATACAGCCCTTCTAAAATCACCATCCGACATTACTCCAAAAACCTTGCCCTGATCATCAACACAAACACAAAAGCCAATGCCAGCCTCATCCATTTTTTTGACAGCATCCTTTATTGATAAAGATACTGATACTTTACAGCTATTAATATCTAACATAGTTGATTACTACCATTCGGTATTCAGTTTATGTATGAACATTTAAAGGTCATCAAGATAGTGAGTCGCAATAATGGCATTGCCAGGCAGCAAACATGGAACTTCGTCAACAACCGGATATAATAACAAACTTTCTTGACTGTAATAATTCCCCTTTACGGGCTTCAATGATTCTCCAGTTACCGAGCATGCTAGTTCAATATTTGCTTCAGAATCCACAGCATCATCATGGCATTTTTTTTCTATTAATAACAAACCAGTATTATTACCAGTAATATTATCACTAAAAATTTCGCGGCACTCTATCACTTTGTACCCTAGTTCAATAGCTGTTGAATACAAGTTTTTGACATAACCATGCTTTACAATATGCTCTCTTGTAGATGCATTTGTAGATTCAAAATATGGCTCAAATAAAACAAGATATTTTTTTGTTATTCTATACAACTCTTTCAAGGCATTTTTTTCGTTCATCCCATTAGGTTCTAACGCATGGTTAGTATAAACAATATCAACAGAGTTGGATTTAATAGGAGAATGAAATAAATCACCCATAAAAACAACAGAATCTTCAATTCCATTTTCCTTTAAATGTTTTTGACAACATTTGACTCTCGAATAGGATATATCAAAGCCACCATAAGCTATGTCACGTTGTTTCAACTTGCGAATAATATTTAAAAAAGTTGTTCCGTCTCCAATCCCCACCTCAATTATTGACTTGAATCCTCCTAGATTGTTCAAAATTTCAGAATATGTTGTTGCACGTTCGTTTTCATATTCGGGATTATTCTTAGTAAACTCAACGTAGCTACCCGCTTGCAAATCATAACTAATCGCTATCGCATCAGACGTATTATGTTCCAAACCCTTTGACTGCTTAATATATGAAAGAATGTTCTCACCCTTTTCATATTTTTCCCTGAGATTTTTAAGGTCATCACGCATTTATATTCTCTCTCATTTAATCATTACAACCTGAACCGTCAACCTTATGTTTTAACAACCATTTGCCGCCATCATCTTTCCAGATATGTTTAGGCCGCCACGAATCAACAACCTCATGAAAATAATCCTCCGAAATATCACAATACTCTAGGAATTTTTGGAAGTGATTTTGGGGAAACTCTCCATCAAATCTACCTACAAGTTTTGCAGCCTCTTCCCGAGTTATGTGTCCATCTCTTACTTCATGGCCCGCATCAGACGTGGCTCTTCCAATTCCAAACTTGATAAACATTAAATAAAAATGAAAGCCATCCAATCTATCATCCAAAGAGGCATATTTAGAATAGGTTCCTTCACTGCGGACGGAGTTGGCCTTAAAGCCAGTATTTTCGACACAGTAATAATAATTCTCTTGAGGAATCCATTTATGATAATAACTTAAATAATGTATCTGCAATCCAAGCTCTTCTAGCTCCTTGCTGTCTGGCTGTAAGTATGGATCCATATCATTTTTACTAATACCTTTGTCAATAAATTTTTCTGGCGGTATTCCTGACATCAATACGTTTGTATTTTTATGCTTCCAATCTCTCATAGGGTTATAGGCGTCAGCCATACTGCCACCATACTCTACTTCAGAATTTTCACCGTACATTACAAGAGGTATCTTAAATCTGTTAGCAATTTGTAATGGCATATTATTCTGTCCAAATATAAATGGTAAGAATGGATCACCAAGAACTTCAAATGAAAGTTTAGTTAATTTTCGATGTGTGACCCCAGGTGGAGTTACTAACATATTTGATAGATCACCAACGTGGCTATGGTTTTGATGATTTTGAAATCCAATATCTGTATACAAATGCGGTGCCCAAGTTACCGTAAGCGGAGTCATACCGAACTTATTTTTCAACATATGCGCTACAAATGCGCTATCTTTTCCTCCACTACTAGGAACAACGACATCATAACCACCATCGTTTCGTCTGAATTTATCACAAAGTTCTTTGAGCTCATTTTCTCTTTCTTTCCAATCGACTACGGCATTTTTATAGTCTGAAAAATTACAAGCTGAGCAAACGCCCTTGTCATCAAAAGTAATTCTAGGCCTCTGATTGGAAACTACACACCGCGTACAGTATTGAACACCCTCTGATAGTCCATAATTTTTTGCATAATACCGTTCGCCAACGCCTATTTTTTTATCTTTCATTATTTTACCTAATTGCACATGGGAGCTTGGATCTAAACTCATGTTAGCTCAACGAAATTTTTCAGTAACATCAACCCTTCGGTGGAGCTTCTTTCAGGATGGAATTGAACCCCATAAATATTGCCATATTCAATCACACAGCAGTAGTTCAAACCTCCATAGCTGGCTCTTAATATATTCTTATACTCTGGAGATGGCTTTACGTAATATGAGTGAAGAAAATACATAAATGGATTTGGCTGTAACCCTTGAAAAAGCAACGTATCTTTTATATCTACCTTAACCCTGTTCCATTGTATTTGTGGAATCGCTGCTCTGTCATCCAGATTAGAAAACTTTACAACATTACCATTTAGCAGTTTCAATCCCTCATGTAGACCTAACTCATTACTAGTTTCAAATAACAGTTGCATGCCCAAACATATTCCAAGAATTGGCTTCCCATTCTTTACAGAATCAATAATTACTGGGATCAACCCTGTTTCTTCTAAACTTTGTATAGCATTCTTAAAGGCCCCAACTCCCGGCAATATTATCGCGTCACAATCATTAATGTGTTTTTCACTGTTCGCAAGGACTGGCAGAGCTCCGATTTTTTTTATGGCCTGTGCAACACTAAATAAATTTCCAGAGCCATAATCTACTATTGCAATTTTCTTCAAACCTTTAAAGCCTCACTTCTAAGCCAAACTCGGACAATTTTTTCTTAATCTTTTCAATCGTGGACGCATCAATATGTTTACATACCCGGTTTGATGATAAAAACTCTCTATTCCCCCCGCTTTCAGGAGGACAATTTCCTCCAGTAACATTAGATATTGCGTCGTAATGAAGTATTGAGGACAGAGCAATGGCACTGGCTTTTGTTGATGCAACTATGTCTATTATATGGTCTATATTTCCAACTCCACCATGGACAATAAGAGGTATATTAACTTCATTCGCTACCGAATTGATTAAATCAATATCGGCACCCTTACCAGTACCTTCTGCATCAACTGATGTCAGCAATATTTCTCCTGCACCAAGCTTCTCTACTCTATGAGCCCACTCCAATACTTCAATGCCAGTTTGTTCTCGTCCATTGTCTGTGAATGCGTGATATTCCCCAGTATTTTGCTTAATTGCTTCTATCGCTATAACAATAGTTGATGAACCAAATTTATCTACAGCACGAGCAATCAAATCATTATCGTTAATTGCAGCTGTATTAATACACACCTTATCAGCACCTGATTTTAATGCGTCTGATATATCATCAATTGACCGCAACCCTCCACCAACTGTAATAGGAATAAAAACGTCCTCTGCAGTTTTACGTACAACGTCAAGTAAACTATTCCTCCCGTAGAGACTGGCAACAATATCCATGTAAATTAACTCGTCAGCGCCTTGACTATAATAATACTCAGCAAAACTATTAGGTGTCCCAAGGACCCTCAACCCTTCCAGGTGGATCCCCTTCACCACATTCGATCCCTTAACATCAATCCTTGGAATCACTCTAATTGTTTTCATTTATAACTCGCAAACTGTATGAAAAGTTAATATTTATTTATAAGTTCTTTTAAGGCGTTCAACTTGAAACATGGCCAACAAAAAGTCATATTCGGTATCAATATCAATAGACCTTTCCGCAGGCATCTTGTGAGTGTATGTATCCCCGGAGTAATAGGATTTTTTATTTTTTAGAGCTGTGTATTTAAAAACATATACACCACCATTAGGGATATGGGCCACCTCAAGAGATTGCCTGTTTAGTAATTTCTTAGATTCATCAGCAGAATCATTCTTTTTCATCCTGCCTTCGTCATCTATATAAAAAACCCAATTCACTGGATGAGGGAGCTCAGTACTTGAAATCACTGTTGTTGCGTTTTTTTTATAAAATAGGTCTACTGATGCGTCAATGTCAGCTGAAGTGCGAAAGGGGACTGTAGGTAAAAGCACGACAAATTCATCCCCCTCGTAATTAAATTCATCAATAAGCCGGTCCATTGTATAGATGTAATTATCAATTGCCAGTGAGTTATCCTGGGCCAGTTCACTTGGGCGCATAAATGGTACCTCGATACCCGTGCCTCTGCATGTTTCTGCAATTTCAGGGTCGTCAGTTGAGACAATCACCCTATCAATACTCTTAGCATTCAATGCAGCTTCAATCGTCCAATTGATCAAGGGTTTATCTCCAAGCACCCTAATGTTTTTTCTAGGGACACCTTTAGAACCGCCTCGTGCGGGGATAATGGCTAACATTACTACAATGTTCCCTCTAATTGTGTAATACGTTGTTGAATAACTTTGATATTTGATAAGACGTCTTTATATATCACCGATCCTGCAGCGACTATACAGTTTTCCCCGACGGTAACATTTTGTATAACTACAGTTCCAGTTCCGATATGGGTATGAGCACCAATTATCACACTTCCATTAAGAATCACCCCTGGTGCGATATGGCAGTGCTCATTAATGATACAGTTATGGTCAACAATCGCACCTGTATTTATAATCGTTGAAGACTTAATTTCAGCGCCACTCTGGATAATGGCACCAGCCATGATCTGGACACCTTCAGAAAGTTTGACATTACTAGCAATCAAAGCTGTAGGATGAATAACTGGAGTAAAGAAATAACCTCTGTCATGCATTATTTTTGTTATCTTAATTCTCAAGGCTTTTTTACTAAACGCAGCCACTCCATTTACTAGGTCTATTTCTAAAGGTGAGTATTCAAACACCTTATGATCAGCCCCTAATACTGGCAAACCTAGACAATCTTCTCCAATATTTTTTTCAGGATCAGTTAAGCCAATTATTTTACGACCCGACTTACTGATGAGATCAATTAATACTTTTGAATGCCCCCCTGCACCCAGAATTATGACGGGCTTCTCATTTCTTTTATTTGTAATCATTATAGTTTAAATTTTTAAAATGAGTTTTGGCTTTCATATTGCTAGCCCCGTGACTTTTACTGAATTTTTTAGCGCCATGAAACATACATCAATGTCAAAAAGTTAAATTTTCAATAGCATATTTACAAATTTTAAGTGACGTTTTCGAAAATATTATTTTATCATAATTTAATAACTTTCTTTCCATTCTTCTAAAAAGTTCCGTCTTTTTAAACGTCAAGAGTGATCAACAACCATTAATTAAAAAGACTTATTCCCATAACTCATAGGCTTCTTAGACTCTATATATTTGCTAACTATACTAAATAAGTAGCCTGACAAACCCAATATTTTTTAGATACAGCAGTCCTCGGGTCCCAATAATTTAAGTATGCCTTATCCACTTATTAGTGTGGTTGGGTGTATTTTTCACTGCTGGGAGCTTTCTTTTAACCATAAAATCAAAATATAAATTTTTAAATTAAAAATCTGCAAGATTTATAATTTCATCAAATTTGATAAGCCGCTTAGCCGGCTTACCGATCATGTAGACCATCGCTTCAGGAGGCAAACCCGTTCCAGGCCTCTTGTAATCAATCATACTTTCTGTGATTACCTGCCCTTTCAGAATCTCTTGTGAAGCAACGATACTTCGACGGAATGCTCCTAGACGTTCGTCATTTTCAATGCGATCTATCCGGCCAGTTCCCAATGCGTCATGAATCCGCTTCGAATCAATCACAAGCCTTCTCATTTCTTCAGGCGTTGCTGATACTTTATGATCCCAGCCTTCCATATTTTTATCCAATGTGAAGTGTTTTTCAATAACGCAAGCCCCTCTTGCAACGGCAGCAAGAGGAATGCAGGTATCAAGTGTATGATCAGAAAAACCAATAGGATATGGATATGCTTGCGTTAAAGTATCCATGTTACGCAAGTTTATCTGTATGTCTTCAGGGGGATAAAGGGAAACACAATGAAGAATAACAATTTGATTATTTCCAGCCTGTTCTATTGTCCTTATTGCCGCATCAATCTCAGATAAATTACTTAGTCCTGTAGATAAAAAAATAGGCTTTCCCATCGCTGCAATATACTTAAGTAATGGATAATTATTCAGGTCCATTGACGCAACTTTTATAAAATTAGCCCCTAAGTCATTCACTAAAAAGTCTACTTCACCTTTTGAAAACGGTGTTGATGTGAAATCAATTCCTATTTTGTCAGCATATCTTTTCATATCTAAAAGTTCATTAGCCGAAATGGAATATTCATCAACAATTCCCTCAAGCGTGTAGTCCTCTCGATCACGATAATCATCAGATAAAAAATAGTTATTCTCATAAGTCTTTCGAGAGAAAATAGTATCTTTTGACCATGATTGGAACTTGACACAATCTGCACCTGCATTTTTTGCAGAATCAATAAGCTTTTTCGCAAGCTCCATATCGCCATTATGATTTGAGCCTAATTCAGCAATAATGTAAGGCTTTTCACCGGATCCAACATTACATGACTGACTCAACTTAACCTTCATACCATTCCTACCTCTGATCGTGGTCGTATATTTTCCCACCACATGTGTTTTTCAATAGCGTTATGATTCAGCGCACAAATATACTCAGATCGCCAAGCCTTATTTTTCCATTTATAACTAAGTTCTTCAAACTCAGAGTATAAATCATCATATACCGAACTAAAGGTCCTCATCAATTTGTAATGCTGACGTTTCACCTCTATACCTTTGCAGACTGAGGTTTCATCAATCATCTGAGGCAGTCCTGCTGTGTTATTACCGTAGATTCTATACTTAGTTGATGTGTTATTAGCAAAGATCGCTGAATGCCCTGATTGAAAAACACAGGCCCATAAATACCAATCAAAAGCTATTGAATTCCCCTCTTTTAAAGCAAAAATCTCACTGAGAGCATCAATACGAACAGCCGTATTGGATAAACCCATTATATTCCCATGGCAAATCATATCCATATTAATTTTATCTCCTTGATTGAACCTCTGAGAAAAATATTTAGGCTCCTGCTCCATTCCAGATTCATTAGTTAGATCAAGGTCGTTGACTACAACACTGTTATTTTCAAGAAGTTGATTTATAACTTCCAAACGATTTTTTTCAAAGGTGTCATCACAGTCCGTAAATATTACCTTTTTGTATCCCATTTCAATCGCAAGACTAATTAGTTCTCGCCTATTGTCTGCAGCAGTGCCGCTCACATTGATGATTTTTTTAAAATTACTACAAGAATCTGATAAAAAATCAAATCCATGCAAACCATCATTTGCAAGAAGAATATCAAATTCATTAAAACTTTGTTCATTTAATGAAAATAAATAATCGCTAATGTATCTACTTACTGCCGGATAAATTGTTCCAACAACTACAATTTCATTTTTCCGTTTGTCAATCAAATTTTTTCTCTATAATTGTGAGAAACCACTAGGCACATTTACTATTCTCTCATGCAACCACTCAGTGTTTGTTAACTCAGTAGCTTGGCACCCGGAATTTATTACTAGTTTATGCATAGGTACCCATGAAGGGCGTGTCATTATACCGTTTTTATTTGTAGCCTCAAGCATTGCCTCTCGCTGGGCTAAGTTTTTGGTTATCACGGTGTTTAACCAATAGTTGGCCTTCGTATGCTCGGCCTCTATCATAAACTTGATATCATTATTATCACCCCAAGCTTGATACCTTTGAGCTACTTGTCGCTTCACATTTAATATTTTTGGCAATGATTCGATTTGCGCTAATCCTAAGGCTGCATTAACGTTCGGTAATCTATAGTTGAATCCGACTTCATCATGCTCAAAAGCCCATTTATGCGTAACTTTTGCAGTTGTAGTAATATGCTTTACCCTTTGAGCCAATGCTTTATCACTTGTTAGTAGCATCCCTCCACCTCCAGAAGTAATGATTTTATTACCATTGAAGCTTACTGCTGAAATTTTTCCTACTGTTCCTGTGTGTTTTTCTTTATAGGTGCTACCAAGTGACTCAGCTGCATCTTCGACTAAAGCAATATTGTAACGGTTGCATAGATTATTGATGTCATCTAACTCAACAGGAAAACCAAAAGTGTGCATAGGGACGCACGCACGAACGATTTTCCCAGTCGTTTTATTCCAACAATAGCCATCGTTTCGAATTTCACAATTTTCTTCAAGAAACCGGCTCATACTTTCAGCTGATAGCCCCAGTGTTTTTTTGCTGACATCTATAAAAACCGGATCAGCGTTACAGTATCGAATGGCATTGCAGGTCGCTACAAATGTCAACGACTGAGTAATCACTTCATCACCATTTTTTACACCGGCCACAAGCAGTGCTATATGGAGGGCAGCTGTTCCGTTTACCGTAGCAATACCGTAGCCTGCACCAGTATAGTTAGCGACCGCTCTTTCAAAATCATCAACATATTTACCCACACTTGAAACAAACGTCGAATCAATAGTGTCCATTAAATATTGTTTTTCGTTACCTAAAAAGCGAGGCTCGTGCAGGGGTATAAAATCATTGGTTTTATAAATTTCTCGAACTAATGCTATAAAATCTTTAAACATTATAGATTTCTGCTTTGTACTTGCTCAAATTATTTGGCTTGGTAATCCAATCAATGGTCTTTTTTAGACCCACATCAATATCAATCTGCGGTTTATATCCAACTAATTCTTGAATTTTCTTATTATCACACCAAAGGCGGAATACCTCTGATTTTTCTGGTCGTTTACGTTGGTCATCATGACAAAAAGCAACATTGCTGGACATCAATTCTTTTATTAACTGAAGCGTATCACCGACACTTATTTCTGTATTTGACCCAATATTAATTGTTTCTCCAATAGCTGCGTCACTCTCTGCGAGCATAATAAACCCCCGACAAGTATCTTCAACATAGTTAAAATCTCGAGTAGGTGATACGTCACCCAGTTTAATCTCTTTTTTACCAGTAGCAATTTGAGTGATGATGGTTGGGATTACAGCCCGTGCAGATTGCCGAGGTCCATAAGTGTTAAAAGGTCTTACTATTGTCACAGGCAAATCAAATGAATTATAAAAGCTCATGGCCATCGCATCAGCTGCAATTTTAGTGGCACTATAAGGTGACTGGGCTTGTAACGGGTGATTCTCATCAATTGGAACATACTGGGCTGTACCATACACTTCACTTGTTGAAGTATGGATAACACGCCCAACTCCATTTTCTAAAGCCGCTTGACATATGTTCAGCGTCCCCCTGATATTCGTGTCAACATAACTCTCTGGTGCTAAATAAGAATATGGTATGGCGATAAGTGCCGCTAAGTGAAAAATAATATCTACGTTCTTTGTTATGTGCTTGCAAAAATGTGAATCTCGAATATCACCTGTTATAACTTCAATTTGATCTTTACAATTTACATCTTCAAGCCAGCCCCAATTGTTAAATGAATTATACTGGGAAAGGGCTTTTACGTTATAGCCTTTAGCTACAAGAATTTCTGTAAGGTGCGAACCGATAAAACCATCTGCACCAGTTACTAATACCGTCTTCATGTTATATGCTTACCTTAATCACTAATTTTTTAACATCAACCATATTTTCATCAACTCCAGGCATATGCAGATCATTAGGATAAATAATAACAAAAGAACCTGGTACCAACTTCACAAATGAGCAATGTCCTTCATAAAGTGCATAATCATTGTCGACATCATACCCTCTAGAAATTTTTTGATTAGACAAAAGTACATGGCCAATGAGTTCGCTGCCTGATATCACTATATGTATATCAATGTATTTCTTATGCGCCTCTAGCTTACCTTCATCACTGGGTTTTGTTTTATATTCATCAACAATATAAAAAAAATCATTAGAATTAATGTGATGCTTTCCTATATCTAGGTTTTTCAAGTTTGTAGTTGAAATAAAATACAATGCTTTGTCTAGGTTTTCTGACAGCCCCTTATATTTTAATGCATTATTTATAGCATCAAGAATCATGAATTTTCTCCAACCACCGACTCATAAGAACCTTGTGCCACTATCTTCCCATTTTCCAGACGATATATCCTATCGCAGTGCTCAATGGTTGATAGGCGGTGAGCTATTACTATCATGGTCTTTTTACCTTTCAACCGCTTAATTTCTTCCACAATCTCACTTTCAGTTTTGTCATCCAGCGCGCTAGTTGACTCGTCCATTACCAACACAGATCGATCATGATAAAAAGCACGTGCCAAGGCTATTCTTTGGCGCTGCCCACCCGATAAAAGAACACCACGTTCTCCTAATACTGTTTCTATACCGTTCGATAATTCGTCAACAAAGTCGGTCAATTGAGCCTGTGATAAGGCTTTTTTTAGACGATCATTATCAATGTCTTCTGCCCATACTCCCAAGGCAACATTGCAACGCAATGTGTTATCGATTAAGAAAACCTCTTGCGGCAGGTATGCTACATTTTTATACCAGCTGTTTATATTGGCTTGCAGTGGTTTACCATTAAAATTAAGATCTCCGTTCTGGGGTTCAAGTAAGCCAAGCATGGTGTCTATTAGCGTGGTTTTGCCAGAACCTGACGTGCCAACCAAGCCAATACATTCCCCCTTATCAATATAAAAATCAACCTTATCTAATGCATTTCTGGACGCATTCGGGTAGCGAAAGCAAACTTTGTCAAAAGTTAATTTTTCAAAAACCTCAAATTTGGTGGTATCAACTGCCTCACCATCTGTTAATAGGGTATCCTCTTGATGGTTATACAAATCCTTGTATAGTCGCGATGTCGCATCTAGATTAAATCGTATTTGGGAGAGGCTATTTATGAGAGTATTCGTCGCAGGAATGATACGTATCGCAGCAAAACCAAATAAACTAAGGGTTGGGATAAGGCTTTTTAAATTTTCTCCTGTCCAAAATGTGGAAAGAACTAATGCCACAATAAAAGTCACCAGTATAAGCTCTAACAGATAACGAGGTGCAATTGTAATGAGTTGGACATTTCCTCTGTAGTGTGCGAATTTTTCTGAAGTGCGTCGAACAACACTATGAAAGTAATCTTCTTTACCTAGAATCCGAATCTCTTTTAATCCTTCTATGCCTTCGTGTATTCCTTGAACCATAAGTTCTTGATTATCGTTTAATTTTTGGCCATAAGTACTAATCTTATTTTTAAAAAGCCGATCATACCCATATGCGATCGATCCTAACAGTCCTATGAGTATGGCTAGCATAGAGCCATTAGTTAATGCCAAAAGAATAATAATTGCTACCAGAGATATCATTTCACTAACCATTTTAAGTAAGTTGAAAAGAACTCCCGTCGTAAATGTGCCGGTATATTGTTGCAGTGCTGTAATATATTCCGAGCTATTTCGTTGAAGATAATCGGTGTATCGAAGACTTTGGTAAAGTGACATTAGCGAACACCGAAGCTGAGTTTGCAAATTAAAACTAAAACGTATCATCACACGATTAATTCCAATCATTAACAATGCCTTTAGAAGGAATATGCTAACGAGACCCAAACTCATTAAAACAATTAACTTATCTCCAGTTAAAAATAAAAAATACTCCATAATCAGCCGACCTAACTTGCCATCAACTACGGATTCAGGATCAACGATAAGAAGCATATATGGAACAATTAATCCAAGCCCCAATAACTCGACTAATGACACTCCAATAAACAAAGCTATCAACCAAGGGATCTGGTTACGTTTATTGCCCAGCAAAAAAAATACTTGCCTTAAAAGAGTCACTCTTTTGGCCCTATAAAATCAGCATAAAAGATTTGATCAACTGGTTTGTTAACAAGGCGTTCAATAACAGGTTTTATCCTAAATGTGGAATATGTAGCCATCTTTTACTTTGAGAACCTTTCAATGATCTTGTACTTGTTAAAAACCATTAATCAAACTCCAAATTGTTGCTTTAGTTGATTATATTCAACCATTTCTATTCGTGGACCAAATTGACTAACGACTCTAGCCGCAGCTGCGTTAGCAAACTTAGCTGCCCACGCGTATTCATGACCTGTATTAATGGCATATAAAAAAGCACCCGCGTACATATCCCCTGCGCCGTTAGTGTCGACTGCATTAGTTGAAAATCCAGCAGTTTGAACTAGGTTTGTGCCGTCGTAAGACAGTGAACCGCCAGCACCGCGGGTAATCACAAAGGTTTTAGCATACTTCTTTAACTGCTCCGCTGCGGCTTCAGTATTGTGGGTATTAGTAAAGCTTCTTGCTTCGTCTGAATTGCAAAATAGTAAATCGATGCCATCGCCAATGACTTTACGCAAGTTATCTCCAAAGACTTGAACTACAAATGGATCCGACAGGCTGAGCGAAGTCTTTACCTGGTTGGCTTTGGCAATCTCCATGGCTTTGACGGCTACATCCTTTCTAGATTCGTCGGTCACTAAATACCCTTCTAGGTACAACCATTCTGAATTGATTAGGCTCGCTTCATCGATCTCATTAGAGGTTAATTCTAGGTTTGCACCTAAAAAGGTGTTCATAGTACGTTCTGCATCATCGGTAACCATTACTAGGCACTTGCCGGTGATACTGGCACTGGCACTGGCACTGGCATTGGTATTGGCAGCTGCGGTATGGAAATCAACACCTGTGTCCTGCAAATCATCAATAAAGAACTGGCCATCGTCATCAGCTGCCACTTTAGCAGAGTAGAATCCGGTTGAGCCAAAGCAGCTTGCCGCCACGATGGTGTTGCATGCTGAGCCACCGCAACTGCGTTTAATGTGACGTGAGCCCAACGCCGCTAACAACTCAAACTGCCGCTCTTCATCGACTAAGGTCATGATGCCTTTGTCAATTTTATGGATGCTTAAAAATTCGTTAGTCACTACAACTTCGCTATCGACAAGAGCAGCGCCTACGCCATAGATTTGGTATTTTTTCATGTGATCACTCTAAGGCTAGGTAGCTAATGGTTGCGATGGCGGTGACTGAGCCGCAATCTTATGGTTTCGTTTATTGAGTGTCGTGTTTAAGCTGTTCTATTTCTATGGTAATTATTTCGTGCTCGGCAATTTTACGCTTTAGAAAACTGGCTGTTAACTTGGCTTTTTGGTCAATGCCTGCAGGGGTTAATAAATAGAGGTAACTCATTTTATTGGGGCTGCGCTTAAAGTTACCTGCCTTTACCCAGCCCTTGGTGATTAATGCCTGCACACAGTAGTTGATTTTTCCAACGCTGACGCCTAACTCTTGGGCCAATTGCCGCTGTGATATGTGCGGGTTAGCCTCGATGTGTTTAAGTATTTTAAGGTGAGTTTCTGTGGGCATAATCCTGCTTGGCATTAGATGAGTGCTGGGTGAGTAACGAATAAGAAGCAGAAACGCTACCGCCCTACCCGGTTACTTATGGCATCTGCACGAACTGCGTTCAGATCGGAAGCGATAATGAAAGATTAACACAAAATTCGCAGTGGCATCACTTCCAAAGCAAACTAGGCGATTTTTTGTGTTTTTTGTATTTGGGTATTGGCCAAGGATGTTGGGGTTTGCTGGTGTAAGAGGTTAATGAGCACTATGGCTCTTTGTTGGCCATCGGTATGGCTGTATAAAGCCTGCAGGCCTTTAAAGGGGCCTTCTATGATATTGATTTGATCACCTGATTGAGGTAAATCCTCAAACTTAATACAGGCTAAGCCTGCACTTTCACGCAACTTAAGTTGCTCTATAAGGGCTTCTGGTATAGTGATAGGTTCAGCGCCAAAGCCCACAATTTTGCTTACGCCTCGGCTAGAGCGGATGCTGGTATAGGTTAAACCATCTCGCTGTGGCTGGACGTTAATGAATAGGTAGCCTGCAAACAAGGCTTCTTCTACCTGAATGCGTTTGCCACGCCTGAGTTTTTCTACTTGTATCTTAGGGCAATAGCACTGCGCCTGTTGGCGCTCTAGGTTTTCTAGGGCTCGCATCTCTTGGCGAGGCTTCACTTGTAATAACAACCAGTTAGGTGAGGTCATTAGTTACCACTTGACGTTACATTAGTGGCTTTATCAACCTTAGATTTAACGCTCCAACCTCGGCGTTTTACCCAATATAAATAAGCCAAAGCCACTAGTGCAAACAAACTGGCGCTGGCGCTAGGCCATATTAGCTGCATCAACCCGCCAACGGCTACCAGCAGCAATGCAATCATAGTCATAACCAAAAGGGTTTTGCGCGGGCCTAAACCTAGGTCTTGCAGCATATGATGAAAGTGGGCTCGGTCCGCATGAAACGGTGATCTGCCGGCTTTGAGCCGCTTTATAATCACCACCAAGGTGTCTATCACAGGCAATGCCACACACCAGAGCACATTCACAGGCTGCATGGCTTTATTGACGCCATCAGGGCCACCCTGACTAAGCTCAATTAACACCCATGCCAAAACAAAGCCAATGAACATGCTACCTGCGTCACCAAGAAATATTTTACGGTCGCTGATAATAGACAGGTTGGTGAGCAAGTAAGGAACTAGGGCGGCTGCCATCACCAATAAGAAATCAAATAAGCGGTAGTTGCCACTCACATTCTCAAACACAAACACACCAATAATGGCTACCATTGCTAATGACCCGGTGAGGCCATCAATCCCATCACTCATGTTAATGGCATTGACTAAGCCAATCACCGCAAATATAGTTAATGGAATGCCCCATTGGCCTAGGTGTATTACGCCCATACCAAACAAATCACCCAAGGATTCAATATACACCCCTGCGCCTTTGATCATAATGACACAAGCAATAGTTTGAATAAGGATACGCACCCACACCCCAAGCTGCCTGAGGTCGTCTACTAGGCCTGCCACTAAAATAAGTGAAGCCGAGGCCAGCAGGTAAAAGAGTTTATCGTGCAGAGGGTATGCTGCGAGTATGGCGACTAGTACGCCCACATAGATGGACAAACCACCAATTAAAGGAATATGACCCACGTGTTGTTTGCGGTCAGTTGGAATGTCTACTAGGTTAAAATAGACAGCAATGGGCCGCAGCACTTTAATCGCCAAAAATGCACTGACCAATGCAATTAGATTGGCTTGCCAAAGTTCTGCTGTAATGGACATAGGTACATTACCTCTGATTTAATTCTAGTGGACTATCACAATATTGTACATTGAAATTTCTAAGAATTTTTCCTAAATTGGCAATTATTTTCACCTACTATTTTCCAATTATCCTTAGATCCAATCACCCATGTATGTAGGTATTTATACCCAAAACAATACTCTGTAGCACATTTTTTTGCAAACCCGTATTTGTAAACATTAGCCAACAACTACGCAAGGCAAATAACACTTAGAGATGATTCACCAATTATGAAATAGGATGAGCTAAATTTTCACTTAGAAAATATATTGCCACAGATAAACCTTCAAAATTAATGTTCTCTAATTAGCGTAATTATCTATCGTTCTAAAAGCATTAGACACTGGTTAAAAACAGTATTAAACGATTTATGGTAATTGGCAAGTTTAGACGCATGAGCTTACTGGAATGCCGCAGTATCGCCCATGCCTTGGCGTAGCACTTCAACTTCACCGTCGACTAGGCTCACTAATGAGGTGACTTCCATGCCGCAGTAGCCACCATCTATGATTAAATCTAAGCTTTGTTCTAAGGTGGCCCAAATGTCGTAGGGATCAGTTAAAGGAATGTTTTCATTGGGCAGTATTAACGAACTGCTGAGCATGGGTTCGCCCAACTCTTTTAACAGCGCTAAGGCAATGGCGTTATCTGGCACCCGCAGGCCGATAGTTTTCTTTTTGGGATGGAGTAGTTTTTTGGGTACTTCTTTACTGGCCTTTAAAATAAAGGTGTAGGCGCCTGGGGTGTGGGATTTAAGTATTCGATAGGCTTCGTTATCCACTTTGGCATAGGTGGCAATTTGACTTAGGTCTTCACACACTAGTGTGAGGTGGTGTTTGTCGTCCAGTTGGCGGATTTGCTTAATACGATCTACGGCTTTTTTGTCACCTAAGTGACACGCAATGGCGTAGGCACAATCTGTGGGGTACACGACTACGCCGCCATTTTGAATAATTTCTACGGCTTGTTTGATAAGGCGAAGTTGAGGAGATTCTGGGTGAATTTGAAAGAATTGGCTCATGGGGTCTTTGAGAATAAGCAGCTATTTATTTTGGCAAGAGCCATTGTAGTGTTTAAACTCTGTTTTGAATATGTCTAATATAGGTTTATGAGCATGGGAAGGTTTTAGACTGTGCCTGTTGATTAACGATAGCACTGAAAGGGTTCACTCAAGCAACGGCGATAAGTCGCCTGTGAATTTTTAAAAGTCTCAAATAAAAGTGTCCAGTTGAGGTTGGTCTGAACAATTCTTTCTTTTACCAAAACAGTTAATTTTGTATAGATTTTTATCTTAGCGACTGGCGAACATAATGAGCGATAGATAATGACGCAGTGAGACCGGGAGATTCTATTCCATAAAGTGCAACATAACCTTGCAAAGCATGTCTATCTTCTAATTGGATCATAAAATCAGCTGCAGGTTTTCCTGCATCAACTAACTTCGGACGCACACCTGCGTAGTCTGGATTTAAATCGTCTTTACTTATCGCTGGGTAATACTGTCGAATGGCTTCATAGAATTCATCTTTTCGCGTTGAACTGACTTCATATTCAAGAGTTTTTATCCACTCTACATCCGGACCAAATCTGGCCCGCCCAGCCAAATCGAGTGTTAAATGGACTCCAAGCCCGGCACTGTTTGGCACAGGGTATATTAGCTTTGAAAATGGGGATCGACTGGCAAGACTAAAATACGTTCCTTTGCAGAAGTAACCATTAGGAATTGAATTTTTATTTATCCCACCGATCTTGGAACTCAAAGCCTGTGAATTCAGCCCTGTACTATTTATAAGCTCTTTAGAGGTCACCTCAAAACCATCATGCCCTAAAACTGATATGGCAAAACCACTGTCGATCTTCCTTATCTTAGAGACTGAACTACCTAAACTTAGGAGCCCACCGCTTAACTCAAAATCGGACTGTAACGAAAGCATAAATCCATGGCTATCGATAATTCCTGTAGAAGGAGATAATATTGCTTGCTTAGCCCGAAGACTTGGTTCTAGATGCTCTAATTCTTGTTCAGAAATCATTTTTAAGTCAGAGACACCATTTTGAATGCCATTCTTGATTATTACCGACAAAGCTTCAACTTGCTCTTCAGTGTTCGCTACTATCAATTTTCCTAATATTTTGTATTCAACGTTGTTAGATTTACAATAATCTATTAGACTTATTCTCCCTCTTAAACAGAGATCCCGCTTCAAACTGTCGCGCGGGTAGTAAATTCCAGCATGTATTACTTCACTATTTCGAGAGCTAATGCCCTGCCCAACAGCATTCTCTCCCTCCAGCAGTAGGACTGTCCGACCAGAGTTTGACAAGGAACGAGCTATGGCCAAGCCAACTACGCCAGCACCGATAACAACAGAATCAAAATCCATATAAACCTTTTACTACTACTATTTCTTTACTCATACATATTTTAACGACAAGTTAAATCCTCGTCGCACTCGATTATTTTAACAGATCACTATTTAGCGTAAAGTACATCAATTGAATAATTTGTGCATCCATTGTTAAAGGCTTTTTAGGGTTTATGTTGGCAGAGGCCATTGTAGTGGTTAAACTGAATTTTGAATATATCTAATATCGATTTATGGGCATGAGAAGTTTTTAGACTTTGCTCGTTGATTAACGATGGCACTGGTTAAAAGTATCTGATTTAAAAAACAATAATAGCGTATGCGCTATAAGGAAATTATGAAAGCGATTATACCTGTTGCGGGTTTGGGTACCCGTATGTTACCTGCCACTAAGGCCATTCCTAAAGAAATGTTGCCCATTGTGGACAAGCCCATGATTCAGTACATTGTCAATGAAATTGCAGCGGCGGGTATTAAGGACATTGTGCTGGTAACCCATGGCAGTAAGAACTCCATTGAAAATCATTTTGACACTCAGTTTGAGTTGGAATCCACCCTAGACACACGGGTGAAGCGCCAGTTATTGGATGAGGTGCGCTCGATAACGCCACCTGGTGTGAACATTATGCACATTCGTCAAGGTAAAGCCTTGGGCTTGGGTCATGCCATTTTAAGTGCTAAACCGGTAATCGGTGACGATGACTTTGTGGTGGTGTTGCCCGATGTGTTAATTGATAACCTTAACTCTAACCCTGCCCAAGATAACCTAGCGGCCATGGTGCAGCGTTTTCATGAAAATGCGGCCTGTCAGATTA